>JACCDK010420209.1_pt1 | contig 12395 bp, 11 predicted proteins | sample 7445871 | NCBI WGS metagenome assembly JACCDK01 (sample SAMN15323436, study PRJNA562643) | freshwater metagenome | isolation source: river surface water | place: USA:Blue River Watershed | collected 2017-08-15
CCTCGGACGGAGATCAACCATGAGTTCTCTGTTGCAAATTGAGGGTCTCGGAAAGTCGTTTGGCGGATTAAAGGCGGTTCAAAACGTCAGTCTGACGGTTACCGAAGGCCGCTTGAGTGCCCTGATCGGTCCCAATGGCGCCGGAAAAACCACCTTGTTTGCGCTCATGTCGGGTTTTCTCGCCCCCGACACGGGTCGTGTGGTGTTTGCAGGTCAAGACATCACAGGCCAAGCGCCTCATTTGAATGCCCGCATGGGCTTGACGCGCACGTTCCAAATCGTGCAACCTTTTGCGGCACAGACCGTTCGAGAAAACATCGCAGTCGGTGCTCATTTGCATTTTCCGCGGCGGGGTGAAGCCTTGGCGCAGGCTGAATCTGTGGCACTACAAGTGGGCCTGTCCTCTCAATTGGACAAGCTGGCGAGTGATTTGACCGTCGCCGGTCGCAAGCGTCTTGAGTTGGCGCGCGCGTTGGCCACACGACCCCGCTTGTTGCTGCTGGACGAAGTGTTGGCGGGTTTGAATCCGCAAGAAATCGCCGAGATGATTCCGGTCGTGCAAGGCATCGCTCAGAGCGGCGTCACCGTGTTGATGATCGAACACGTGATGCAGGCTGTGATGAGTTTGGCCGAAGAAGTCTGGGTCATTGCGCAAGGCCAGTTGATTGCACAAGGCAGTCCCACCGAAGTGACCCATGACCCCGCTGTGGTGGAGGCCTATTTGGGCCATGGCACCGCCAAAAAATTGCAAAAGACGGCAGGCCGTGTGCCGGCCGAAGCAGGGGAGCTGTCATGAACGCATTGCTCCATGTGCAGGGACTTAAATCGGGCTATGGCGTCGTCGAAGTTTTGCGTGGCGTCGACTTGCAGGTCATGCCCGGTGAGCTGGTGGCGCTTTTGGGCAGCAACGGAGCAGGTAAAACCACCCTCAATCTCACGCTCAGCGGACTGGTGGCGACACGGGCAGGCCAGGTGCATTTTGATGGCCATGACATCACCGGGTCGCACTCGCGCCAAGTGGTCACGCATGGGCTGATTCAAGTGCCCGAAGGGCGCAAAGTGTTTCCTAATTTGAACGTCCATGAAAACTTGGAATTGGGCGCATTCACTCGCGGGCGTGAACGCAAACAGCAAAATTTGGAAAAGGTTTATCACATCTTTCCCCGCTTAAAGGAACGCGTGGGCCAGTTGGCCGGGACGCTCAGTGGCGGGGAGCAGCAAATGCTGGCGATTGGTCGGGGCATGATGGCCGAGCCCCGTTTGCTGATCCTCGATGAACCCTCGCTGGGCTTGTCGCCCTTGTTGGTCGAAGAAATGTTTGCCCTGATTGCTCAACTGCGCAGCACGGGCTTGGCGGTCTTGCTTGTGGAACAAAACGTAGGCCAATCGCTGGACATCGCTGATCGCGCTTACGTGATGGAAAACGGCTTGATTCGATTCAATGGAACGCCCACCGAGTTGCTGTCCAGCGACACCTTGCGTCAAGCCTATTTGGGCATGTAAGCACCTGCCAGAAGCTTTCCAGTGCCGTCTTGTATTCGGCCATTTATCGGAGAAATTCAATTGACTACCCAAAACACCCTGTCACACCTGACTGCACGATGGGGCAGAGCGTTGAAGATGTCAGCTGTTGTGGCTGGCGCTTGTTGGTGCAGCTTGGTGATGGCCCAGTCGCAGCCCCCAATCAAAATTTTGGTGGGCGCTCCGGCGGGCGGGACCACAGACATCATGGCGCGCACATTGGCCCAAGCCATGGGCTCGCAACTCGGACGCACAGTGGTTGTCGAAAACAAACCCGGCGCGGGGGGAAACTTGGCGGCCGATGCGGTGGCCAAAGCCAACGCCGATGGCAACACCTTGCTGATGAGTTTCACCAGCCATGCGATCAATGCTTCGCTGTACCCCAGCTTGCCGTTTGACCCTGTCAAAGACTTCACCCCTTTGACCATGGTCTCGACTTCGCCTTCTGTCTTGGTGGCGCATCCCAAAGTGCCTGCGAACAACATCAAAGAATTGATTGCGCTCGCCAAGTCCAAGCCTGGCCAGTTGAATTTTGCGATTGGCGCCATGGGGTCCTCGCTGCACATGGCGGGTGATGCGTTCAAGATGAAATCGGGGGTGTGCATCGTCAACATTCCCTACCGCGGCACGGCGCCTGCGGTGCAAGATGTGTTGGCGGGTCAAGTGGAGTTGATGTTTGCCGCCGTGGGCAATGTGCAGACACATTTGAAGGCCGGCAAGTTGAAGGCACTCGGCGTGACCAGCACGAAAAGATTGGCAGCATTTCCAGAGGTCGCCAGCATTGGCGAAACTTTGCCCGGTTTTGAGTCCAGTGCTTGGTTTGGCCTGTTTGGTCCTGCGCGAATGAGCCCCGACTTGACCAAGCGCATCGCCGATGCAGCCCGCGCAGCGGTTCAATCGCCTGAGGTCAAACGCCGCATTGAGAGCGAGGGCGCCACACCCGTTGGCAACAACCCTGAAGAATTCGCACGTTTCGTGGAGAGCGAAATCGTGCGCTGGAGAGCGGTGGTGCAGTACGCCGGAGCCAAACCCGAATGAACCGTCCGCTTGCTCAAACCTTGGCGCAAAAGTTAATCGCCCGTGCCGCTGGCGTCAGCCATGTTGCGGTGGGTGAAGTGGTCACCTGTCGTGTGGACTTGGCCATGTTTCACGACTCGTCGGGGCCTCGCCGACTGAAGCCCATGTTGGACGAGTTGGGTGCGGAAATTTGGGACAAAAACAAAGTGGTGCTGGTGTTGGACCACTATGTGCCAGCGCACGATGCCGATGCTCAAAAAATTGTGCAATTTGCGCGCGATACAGCCAAGCAGTGGCAGCTGCCTCACGTCATTGACAGCCAAGGCATTTGTCATGTGGTGTTGCCAGAACGGGGGCATTTGAAGCCCGGCATGTTTTGCGTAGGGGGGGATTCGCATTCGCCGACAGGGGGCGCGTTTGGGTGCTACATGTTTGGCATTGGTGCGACAGAAATGTTGGGGGTCTGTGTGACCGGACAAATCTGGGTGCAGGTGCCTCGTACCTTGCGCATGCATTGGACGGGGCGTTTGCAAAAAGGCGTTTCAGCCAAGGACATGATGCTGCACATGGTCGGGCGCTTGGGCATGAACGGGGGGCAATACCAAGCCGTCGAATTTGCAGGGACAGCCGTGCAGGCTTTGTCGATGGCTGAGCGCATGACCTTGTCCAATATGAGTGCAGAGATGGGAGCGCAAGTGGGCCTGATTGCCGCCGATGCGACCACCGTGCAGCACTTGCGCAGCATAGGCGTGGCCCCTGAGCACTTGGCCGAAGCTGAGCAATGGTTTTCAGACGCCGACGCCGATTGTGAGCAGCACATCTTTGATGCCAGCACCTTGAGTCCCCAAGTGGCGGCACCGCACAGCCCTGCGAACACACGTGATGTCGCTGAATTTTCAAATGTAGCCCCCCAAATTGCCTACATCGGCGCGTGCACTGGGGCAAAGCTCGAAGATTTGCGGGCGGCGGCTTCGGTGCTGAAAGGCCAGCGCGTGGCATCTGGGGTGTCCCTCATGGTGGCCCCAGCCAGTGCCCGAGAACAAGCACAGGCCACGCAAGAAGGCGTGATGCAAATTTTGCAAGATGCAGGTGCGACCGTGTTGCCCAACAGTTGTGGTGCCTGTGCAGGGTATGGGGCCACATTTCCGGAGGGCGCCACGGTGATCTCCAGCACCGCCCGTAATTTCAAGGGTCGCATGGGCCCTGCCAGCGTGAATGTGTATTTGGCTTCGCCCTATACCGTCGCGGCCTCTGCTTTGCGGGGACGTATCAGCGATGCTCGCGAGGTGCTGGCATGAGTTCACAAACGATCAGTAACGCCTGTGCGTGGCTTTTGGGTGCTGACATCGATACCGATGCATTGGCGCCCGGCGCCTACATGAAGCACGGACTGGATGTGATTGGCCTGCATTGCTTGGAGGCGGTCCGCAGTGACTTTGCGTCCGGCGTCAGAGCAGGCGATGTGATCGTTGCAGGCGCCAACTTCGGCATTGGCTCATCACGCGAGCAAGCCGCTGGCGTTTTGAAGCACCTGGGTCTTGCCGCAGTGATTGCCCCTTCCTACAGCGGACTGTTCTTTCGCAACGCCTTCAATTTGGGTTTGCTGTTGCTCACTTGCGCCGAAGCCCATCAAGTCGAAGAAGGTGAGCGCATTGCGATTGAATTTGATGGCGATCAGCCCTGGTTGGTTCGTTCCAATGGACAACGCCATGCGTGTGCTCCGATACCGCCATTTTTGATGGACATGGTGGAGGCCGGCGGATTGCTGCCCCTGCTCAAACAAAGAAAGCAATCATGAACCCCATGGACCCCGTGACCCTTGCCGTACTGCGTGGCCGTCTTGAGCAAATTGCAGACGAGATGGACGCCACGCTGTATCGCAGCGCCTTTAATCCCATCATTGCCGAGGCGCATGACGCCTGCCATGGCCTTTATGACGCCCAAAGTGGTGACACCCTGATTCAGGGCAAGTCGGGTCTGCCAGTGTTCGTGGGTGCCATGGCTTTTGCGGTCAGGGCGGCCATGAAAGTGGCTGCGACTCGGGGGGGGATGCAGCCCGGCGATGTTTGGTTGTTCAATGACCCTTACGAAGGGGGGACTCATGCCAACGACTTCAAGTTGGTCAAACCTTGCTTTCGCGACGGAAAACTCTATTGCTATTTAGCCTCTGCTGCGCACTGGCACGATGTGGGCGGGACTGTGCCTGGCAATTACAACCCTGCTGCCACTGAGTGCTGGCAAGAGGCGGTTCAGATTCCGCCGGTGCGCATCCTGCGGGGGGGCGTGTTGGACGAAGATGTGTTGGCAATTCTGCGTGCCAATACGCGCTTGCCCGACAGCTTGTGGGGCGACCTGAATGGTCAGTTGGCAGCACTCGACTTGGGGGCACGTCGGCTCGACGGTTTGCTGGAAGAATACGGGGACAGCAAGGTCGCGCAAGCGCTGGTAGAGCTGCGCAGTCGTGCGGTGCGCTTGATGCGCTCACACATTGCCAGCTTGCCAGATGGCCGTTACAGCTTTGAAGATGTGTTGGACAACGACGGCGTCAAGGACGTACTGCTGACGATCGCACTGGACATGACCGTGGCCGGGGACCGATTGACATTGGATTTTTCACGCACATCCGCTCAATGTGCAGGGCCTGTGAACATCTCGCGGGCCACGGCAGTGGCGGCTTGCTACGTGGCCTTGAAGCATGTATTCCCCGATGTGCCGGCCAATGCGGGCGTGCTTGATGCGGTTGACTTTGTCATTCCCGACGGCTTGGTCATCAGTGCTTCCCGCCCCCGTCCTGTCGGCGGGTATACCGAAACCATTCTTCGCATGATCGATGTGATTTTTAGCGCGACGGCCTTGGCCGACCCTCAACGCGCTGTGGGTCATGCCTACGGCACCATCAATGCTTTGTCGATTGCGGGTCACCGGACAGATGACAAACGCAAAGGCCAGCGTTGGGTGATGTTCAGCTTTTTTGGGGGTGGACATGGCGGCCATTCCGATGGCGACGGTTTGTCTCATGGCAATGCCCCGATTTCTACTGCCACCATTCCGCCGATGGAAATTTTAGAAGCGGCATACCCTGTGCGATTCACACAATGGGCCTTGCGTCCTGGATCGGGTGGCGATGGCCAACACCGGGGAGGGCTGGGCGCCATCTATGAGATTGAACTGCTGGAAGACAGTGCCGAAGCGTTTATTTTTGGTGAGCGTGGCAAGTCGGCCCCCAAGGGCATTCATGGGGGCCAGTCTGCACTGCCCAACGTGTTTGAGTATTGCCAAAACGGCGAATGGAAAACACCTGCCATGGTGTCCAAAATGCTGGGCATCCAACTCAAAAAAGGCGATCGTGTGCGCTTGCAAACACCCGGCGGCGGTGGCTGGGGAGCACCGCAAGACCGATCACCAAATGACCGTCAAAAAGACACCGCATTGGGCTACACCAAGGATCCAGCATGAGCGAGCAAGCAGTCAGCCGACCCCATTGGGTCGTCGGCGTCGATGTGGGGGGCACCTTCACCGACCTTTTTGTGTTGGACGAGAAAACAGGACAGGCGCGCATTGTCAAAGTGCCTTCCACTCGAGGTGAAGAAGCGCGGGGCTTCATGAACGGCATTGCCAAGGTCACGGGCAACACTGGCGCACAAGGGGCCCAAGATATCGCCACCATCGTGCATGGCACAACGGTGGGCACCAATGCATTACTGGAACGGAAAATTGCCCGTACAGGCATCATCACCACCCGTGGCTTTCGCGATGTGCTCGAAATGCGCCGACGTGACCGTCCGCAAACCTGGGGCTTGCGCGGAAGCTATACGCCAGTGGTGCCGCGTGCTTGGCGTTTGGAGGTGGATGAGCGTGTACTAGCTGATGGCCAATTGCACACCCCTGTTGATCTCGACCAAGTCCGTGATCAAGCACGGGCGCTGTTGGCAGAAGGGTGTGAGGCGGTATGCGTTTTCTTTGTGCATGCCTACGCCAACCCATCGAACGAGCAAGCGGCAGTGGCTGCGGTGCGCGAAATTTGGCCAAACAGTTATGTCACGGCCGCAAGCGAGGTGTTGCCTGAAATTCGCGAATTTGAGCGCTGTTCGACCGCGACGCTGAATGCGGCTTTACAGCCTGTTGTGGGCAGCTATTTGAGGCGTCTAGAGGACGACTTAAGGGCGCAAGGCTACGGCGGTGAACTGTTGATCGTGCAAAGCAACGGCGGTGTCATGTCGCGCCCCACTGCGTGCGAGGTGCCGGTTCGGACGGCTTTGTCAGGCCCCGCCGCGGGTGTCATGGCCTGCGCTGAGATTGCGCGCGCCTCTGGTTTTTCGAATGTCATTACGGGTGACATTGGTGGGACATCTTTCGACGTCTCCTTGGTGGCCGGAGGCGAGGCGGCGCTGGCCGCGCAAACCGCGATCGAATTTGGTTTGGTGGTGCGCTCGCCCATGATCCAGATCGAAACCATTGGCGCGGGCGGCGGATCCATTGCATCGGTGGACGCTGGGGGCATGCTGCAAGTCGGCCCCGAGTCGGCCGGCAGTATTCCGGGCCCGGCATGTTATGGCCGGGGCAACACCCGGCCCACGGTGACCGATGCCAATGTGCTGTTGGGCCGCATCGCAGCCGACCGACCTTTGGGCGGGGGACTGCTCCAAAAGTTGGACGTGTCCTTGTCTGAAAAAGCCATCAATCAGCATGTGGGTGAGCCATTGGGTCTGTCGGCATTGGCCGCAGCCGAGGCCATGTTGACGGTGGCCAATGCGCGCATGGCCGGCGCGATCCGGGTGGTGTCCATTGAGCGCGGCCATGACCCCCGTCAATTTGCCTACATGCCTTTTGGTGGGGGTGGGGGCCTGCATGTGTGCGCCATGATGCGTGAGGTGGGTGTCACCACCGGTATCGTGCCGCGTTATCCGGGGGTGACCTCTGCCCTGGGGTGTGTGATGGCGGACATGCGCCATGACGCTGTTCAGACACTGAATGTCGCATTGACCGAGTTGGCTTGGCCGGCCTTGATGCAGCGCGTGGAAAGTCTGGCCGAGGCTTGCCAAAAGCGGTTGGACTCTGCCGGCGTGCGTTTCTTTGGGGTCGATGAAGTCATCAGTTTTGACATGCTTTACATGGGCCAAACCCACACCTTGCAGGTGCCTGTGAAGCGCGAGCAATTGAATGCAGCAGGCTTGCTGTCGGCTTTTGAGGCGGCTTATCAGCACGCCTTTGGCCGTGTCTTGCAAGGCCCGGTGATCCGTGTGATGAACCTGCGCTATGCCCGGATCGGACGGCGACCCAAGTTCGATTTGTCGGTGCTGGCACCACAAGGCGAAGGCCGCACCACAGCAGTGGGCGAACAACAGGTGTACCACCAGGGCCAATGGTGGACTGCTCAGCGTTACGAACGGTTGAGTTTGCCCGTGGGTGCTGTGGTGCAAGGACCTGCCATTTTGGAACAGCCCGATACCACGGTGTGGCTGGAGCCTGGCTTTGAAGGCCGTGTGGATCCGCTGGGGAATCTGTTGGTGGAGCGTGCGGCATGAATCTCTCGAAGTCCAAATTGGGCATGGTCATTGTGGATCTGCAGAATGACTTTCTGGCGCCTGACGGCGCTTATGCCCGAGGGAAAACGGTGAGCCCAGAGGCCTTGAAATTGCCAGAGCGCATGGTGCCAGTGGCACGCGCCATCAAGGCGCGCGGCGGCATGGTGGCGGCCAGCCTCTTTACTTTGTGGCCCGACGCGCAGGGTGAGCCCATGATTTCGTCTCACCTGAAAGAGCGCCGCCCATTTTTGCGCAAGGGCGACTTTGCGCCCGGTAGTCGGGGTCAAGCCAATGTGGATGTGCTCGAGCCACTGGTCGATGTGTCGGTGTGCAAAGTGGCGTATTCGGCATTTTTCAACACGCAACTGGATTGGGTGCTGAAAAAGTCAGGCATCGACACCTTGGTGGTCTGCGGAATCGTGACCAACGGGGGGGTGGCCAGCACTGTTCGCGACGCGCATGTGCGCGATTACGCCGTCATTGTGTTGTCCGATGGGTGCGCGGCCTTCAGCGAGGCCGCTCACCAGGCCGCATTGGCCGATATGGGCTCGGTGGCCGAAGTCATGGACAGCGCCACTTTTTTGCAGCAACTGAGCTGAAGCCATGGATGCGCGTCTGCCAAAAGTTTGCCCTGCCTCTGATTTGCAAGCGGCGGACCACATCCCCGTCGTGATTGTGGGGGCAGGCGCTTGTGGCTTGACAGCCGCGCTGGCATTGCACCGCTTGGGTGTGGAGTGTGTAGTTCTCGAGCGCGATGCTTTTGCAGCCGGATCCACCGCCCTGTCTTCCGGCTTTGTGCCCGCGCCTGGTACTCAAGTGCAACGGGCACAAGGCATCTCTGACAGCGTTGAACAATTTGTCGCCGATATTCAGGCCAAGGCCCATGGGCAGGCTGCAGCGCATTTGGTGCAAGCCTATGCTGCGAACATTGGCCCAGCGATGGATGATTTGGCCAATCACCACGGCTTACCTTGGCAGGTGCTCGACAATTTTTTATACCCTGGGCACACCGCACACCGCATGCACGCGTTGCCCGAAAAGACCGGGGCAGCTTTGATGAGCCGCTTGCAAGCTGCAAGCGATGCAGCCGGCGTGGTGGTGTTGACGCAAGCCCAGGTCACACAGCTGTGGGCCGACGAAGACCAGCGTCTGCATGGCGTTGGCTACTTGCGGCCAGATGGGAAAACCGAGCACCTGCGCTGTGATGTGGTGCTGCTGGCTTGCAACGGATTTGGCGGCGCTTCAGATTTGGTGCAAAAACTGTTGCCAGAAATGTCGGCAGCTACTTATGCAGGGCATGTGGGCAACGATGGCAGTGCAATTGCTTGGGGGCAACAGTTGGGTGCCCGTATGGCCGATTTGGGAGCCTATCAAGGCCATGGCTCTTGGGCCATTCCGCAAGGCGCCTTGATTTCGTGGGCGCTGATGATGGAAGGCGGCGTGCAAATCAATGCCCTAGGTCAGCGCTTTCACGATGAAACACAAGGCTATTCCGAAGCGGCCGTGCATGTTTTGGCTCAACCAGGCGGGGTGGCGTGGAACGTGTTCGACGATGCCTTGCTTCACTTTGCACAAGATTTCCCAGACTTTGTCGCCGCGCAAAACGCAGGTGCAGTGCAACACGCCAATGACTTGAATGAACTGGCGCACCTCATCGGTTGCCCCGTGAAGCCGTTGCAAAACACTTTCAATGACATCAATGCCGGCACCGATCCCATCACCAAGCGCTCATTCAAACGCCCATTAGAAGCACCGTTTCATGCCATCAAAGTGACGGGCGCTTTGTTTCACACGCAAGGGGGTTTGGACATCGATGAACGGGCGCGTGTGTTGCGCGAAAACGGCAAGCCCCTTCCCAATTTGTTGGCTGCAGGCGGTGCTGCACGGGGTGTTTCGGGCCAAGCGGTCTGGGGCTATTTGTCTGGTAACGGATTGCTCAGTGCCATCGCAGGTGGACACATTGCCGCGCATACAGCACAACAATTATTGAAGGACTCCACAGCATGAGCCCCAAACCATCATTGGCCCAACGCCTACAAATGGCCCCTGCGTTACTCGCTCCCGGCGTGTACGACGCGCTGACCGCATTGGTCGCTGAGCAAGCGGGTTTTGAGGCAGTTTATTTGTCAGGGGCATCCATCGCATACACTCGACTGGGACGCTCGGACATTGGGCTGACCACGGCCACCGAAGTGGCTCAGACACTGTCGCACATCACAGATCGGGTGAGAATTCCTGTCATCGTGGATGCAGATACCGGATTTGGCAATGCGCTCAACACCCAGCGAACGGTGCGTGACTTTGAGCGCGCTGGAGCCGCCATGATCCAGATTGAAGACCAAACATTTCCCAAACGTTGCGGTCATCTGGAAGGCAAAGGCGTGATCTCTGTGGGCGAAATGCAGGGCAAGCTGCGAGCGGCCATCGACGCTCGGGACCACAAAGACACATTGATTTTGGCCCGCACCGACGCGGTGGCTGTCGAAGGTTTAGACGCGGCTTTAGAGCGTGCAGAGCGCTACTTGGAATGCGGTGTGGATGCCTTGTTCATAGAGGCTCTGCGGTCCGATGAGCAAATGAAGCTGGCATGCGCTCAATTTGCCGGTCGCGTGCCTCTGTTGGCCAATATGGTTGAGGGGGGGTTGACACCGGTTCAAAGTGCGACTGAATTGGGTGAACGCGGATTCAAAATAGTGATTTTCCCCGGCGGCACCGCACGGGCTGTTTTGCATACCTTGCAAGGCTATTACGCCAGTCTGCACAGCCACCAATCCACACGCCCATGGCAAGACAAAATGTTGAACTTTGAGGGGCTGAATGCCGTGATTGAAACCCCGGAATTGCTGGCTTTGGGGCAGAGGTATGAAGACGGTTCACAAACTTGAAAGCGCGTAGACCTCTTCAAGGTCGGTTTTGCATTTCTCTCGCCAACGCCTTGGCCGAATCAATCACCGTCATGGCGTTGCAGCTGCTCCGGTGATGGCAAAAAGTTTTCGGGGCCAGCCTCAATGCTGGGGGGATTTGGGCCAATTCGATGTTCGATCAGTACCCCGCGACCAAGATGTGTCAGTGTGGAGCCATGTATCCCAACAAAAGTGGGAAAGCTGATAGTTCCATTGCCACAACACCGATGGGGCTGCCATAAAATGCAATAGATATTGAATCAAAAAATAACCCAAAGAAAGTTGAAATATGCGCCCTGATGAGTTCAGAAACTGGCTAGTCGCCGTGTATTTTTTTCTGAGTTGGGGTTGGGCTCATGCGCAGTTGATACCCGTTGAGCAAAATGAGAGTGCCGCATTGGTTTCCTCTGCGCCCACGATGACTTTTCTTTATCCTGCAAAGGAAGCAAAAGCAACTTTGATTTTTTTGCCCGGTGGACCTGGTCATGCCGGTGTTAAACCGACGACTCCAGAAAATTCACCGTTCTTCACCAGGTATCACTTCAATTTGATGTTGAAGCGCTTGAGTAACGAGAAGGACACATCAGGCCAATTCAACGTTGTGATTTTTGATAATCCCACGCCATTGTTTCAAGCCTCTAAGTATGCTTATCCTTATTCAAGAGGCTCTGCGGATCATCTCATCAGAATCGACAGTGTGGTGCAGCATTAACAGAAATTGTTGAACAAACCCATTTGGCTTTTTGGTCACAGCAATGGCGCGGCCAGCATGACGGAGTACTACAAAAAAATTCAAAAAAACAACCAAGAATCAAGGGTTTCGGGGATGGTTTACAGCGGATCAATTCATGGGGCTGACTTCGCAAAAAATACAACTGCACCGGTTCTGTTTTTGCACCATGAAAAAGATGGCTGTGATGCTTCAACTTTAAAAAAATCGCAACAAGTATTTCAGAGTCTCAAAAGCCAAGGCAACGAAAAAACAGAATTCATGATGGTGACGGGAGGGGATATTGAGCCCAAAGACCCGTGCTTGTCCGGATACCACATGTATTTTGGCGCTGAAAAAGAAGCGGCCGATCTGGTCGATCGGTTTGCGCAAAAGCACCTCAATTAAGTCTGCAGTTGAGGGCAATTTTTGTCTGCTCGTTGGCCAGGCAGCTGGCGGTGAAAATCTCAAAAGGCCTTAGACCCCTTTGAGTTAACGAATTCTCGGCACGCAATCAAGTAACAGTAACAAGGTGACTTCAAGTTCGGTGTCGCGCATGAAGTCCAGCCGTGTCTTTCATCGGCTGATTTGAACTTCTTTCGCCAACGCATCGGCCAAATCAATCACCGCCATGGCGTAGTAGCAGCTCCAGCTTAAAGCGTATTAAAGCGTTCAAAAATACGGTTCTTTTAACATGCCGCAGGGTGCCAGACACCGTCC
>JACCDK011565587.1_pt1 | contig 12395 bp, 9 predicted proteins | sample 7445871 | NCBI WGS metagenome assembly JACCDK01 (sample SAMN15323436, study PRJNA562643) | freshwater metagenome | isolation source: river surface water | place: USA:Blue River Watershed | collected 2017-08-15
CAATAATTAATAATTGAAACAAAAATCTGGAGGAGAGTATGGTGGAGAATTTAAAGACTCAATGTAGAGAATGGACAGTATAACAATTGATAATTTTTTAGGAGGAAAAAATGTTAATTGGAAATCTTGGATTTCAAATTCAGATTCTACTTGAAATTGATTTTTACCCTTTTTAAGAGTTTCATCTTCTTCCTCTTCATCTTCTTCTTCGAAAGAATTAGTTGGATTATTTGGAAATGAATTAGTAGATCCTTGATTATTTTTTTTTGAAATGGTACAGCTTGAAACGTTCAATGAACTAGAAATTGCAATTTCACTTTTACAAATAAGTGAAATCATTATGACCATGAAAATTAATAGCCTTTTTTGCATTATCAGTCAAATTTATCAGGATTCTGATAAATAATTTTAGCTTGAGTATCTCTTTCTTGTAACAATATGGGTTCAAAGATATCAAATTTATCTTTACCGTATTTCCATTCTTTTTTGAGTCGACCTGCAGCGCCTTTTTCATGGAATTCTCTCCAACGGCCAATGCGGATGCTATCATCTAATTTGCCTTCCATAGATAATAGTCCATTTGGGAAAAAAGAAAGGTATTGTCCACGAATTTTACCGTAAACCTTCGGAATCACTTCTTTAATTTTCTTCTTTTCAGTATCGTAATACGAAATTATTGATTCTGCAGGAAAACCCTTTTTGTAAAGAGCTTTGTCTTCAAGTTCAAATTCTGGTCCATATTTTTCCCAACGAGAATCCTTCCCACCCTGATAGAAAAACCCTTCTTCTACCAAGGTTTGATTCACATATTTTTTATAAGGTCCATGGCAAATCAAGGGGTTTTTAGCATCTTTTAGCGGTGTATTAACGATGCGGTTTTGACTAGGATCATACCACCAAATTTCTTGCAAATAAGGGTTGATTTTTTCATCTTCCACATATTTAATTACATTTACTTCTTCTACTGTGGCACGATTCCCTGAACCGTATTGGGTAATTCTTTTTTCTGTTTTGATCCCTTCGTATTCGTCTTTTGGCGTTAATTTCTTTTTGATATTTTTGGATATGGATTTTCCCAATTGATGGATACCTAATTCATTTAAAATATCTTGTCCCTCGGATTTGAATTTTGAAAATTCTTCTTTTGTTTTCTTGATTTTTTCCCCTGTTCCTTCCAATCCGGTGTTCAATCGGCCGCCAAGTAATCCTTTGCTTCGGACTGTAGTGTCAATCAACGGCTTTTTGTTGGAGCTAAAATCAATTTTTTGTCCAATTAAGATTTGACAAAAAAACATGAAAGTGAAGCATATTAGGTATTTTACCATGGGCACTGAACGTACAAAATCATAAATTATTGTTCAAAAGTACACAATAAATCGTTTTCTACGCTTGCATTGATTAATTTTGGGAAAAATTTTACAATCATTGGATAAAAGTGCCAAAATTTATGTTGCGGGTCATCGTGGAATGGTGGGTTCTTCCATAGTAAGGGCTTTGCAAAAGCAAGGATTTCAGCAAATTATTTGTAGGACCTCAGCAGAATTGGATTTGAAAAATCAACAAGCGGTTTTTGATTTTTTTGAAAAAGAAAAACCCGAATTTGTTTTTTTAGCAGCTGCAAAAGTTGGAGGGATTGTAGCCAATAATACGTATCGTGCAGATTTTTTGTACGAAAACTTGGCCATTCAAAATAATGTTATCCATGCAAGTTACCTAAATGGAGTCAGGAAGCTTATGTTTTTAGGGTCTTCTTGCATTTATCCTAAATTGGCGCCTCAGCCATTGAAAGAAAGTTATTTATTGACTGGACTTTTAGAGCCTACCAATGAACCCTATGCAATTGCTAAAATAGCAGGTATAAAAATGTGTGAAGCTTACCGTGATCAGTATGGATGTCATTTTATATCTGTTATGCCTACTAATTTGTACGGACCCAATGATAATTATTCTCTAGAAAATTCGCATGTATTACCTGCTATGATTCGAAAATTTCATGAGGCAAAAACCGAGGGGAAAGCATCCATGACTTTGTGGGGAACCGGATCGCCCATGCGCGAGTTTTTACACGCAGATGATTTGGCTTCAGCTTGTTTGTTTTTAATGGAAAATTACGATGAAAAAGAATTAGTGAATGTTGGAACAGGCATTGATGTCTCTATTAAAGATTTAGCCAATTTAGTGAAGCAGATAGTCGGTTATGAAGGAGAAATCATTTGGGATACGAATCGACCTGATGGTACCCCTCGAAAATTAATGGATGTTTCCAAACTAAATGCTTTGGGATGGAATTATCAAATCAATTTAAAAGAGGGTATTCAATTGGCTTATCAAGACTTTTTGAGCAATTCCAATATTCGAAAATAATATGGAAATGGCTAAAGAATGGTTTTCTACCTGGTTTGATTCGCCTTATTACCATATTTTGTATGGTCATCGAGATGAAAATGAAGCGGCAGCTTTTATCAAGGCCTTGCAACATAAAATTCATTTAAAGGAAGGTTCATTGGTATTGGATGCGGCTTGTGGAAAGGGTCGACATGCCAAAACATTATGGGAAGCCGGATTCAAAGTGGAGGCATACGATTTATCGGAATCAAATATTGTTGAAGCAAAATCCTATGAGACACAGGATTTAAAATTTTTTCAACATGACATGCGTAATCCTTTGCCCCAAACCAATTATTACCAAGCCATTTTTAATTTTTTCACTAGTTTTGGTTATTTCGAAACTTCAGAGGAAAATCAATTAGCCTTTTATCGATTTTTTCAAGGACTACAAAAAGGCGGATTGTTGGTCCTGGATTTTTTCAACCCAACTTTTGTGCTTGCAAATTTAGTAGCTGAAGAAGTTGTAGAACGAAGTGGAATTCAGTTTCAAATCAAACGATTTGCTCAAAAAGGTTATTTATATAAAATAATTGAATTTTCGGATGGGGGAAAAGAATATCAATTTGAAGAAAAAGTAGAAATCATTCAAAAGAACGATTTCATATCTTATGCTTCTCAAGCAGGATTTAAAACCATTGATTTGGTAGGAGACTATGAATTAAATTCCTTTGATGAAAAATCTTCGCCTCGAATGATTTTTTTCTGGGCAAAACAATAATATGGAAAAATTTTTGGCCTTATGGACAGAAGTAAATGAACGCGGAAAAGTACATACCTCGCTTCAATCCCTTCCATTTTCTACTCTAAAATCTAATCAGGTTTTAATTCGCGTGGTTTATTCTTCATTGAATTATAAAGATGCTTTGTCGGCAAATGGACACAAGGGAATTACAAGAAGTTTTCCACATATCCCTGGGATTGATGCCGCCGGTACAATCGTTTCCGATTGCACAGGAACGTTTGATGAGGGTGAAGAAGTTTTAGTTACCGGATTTGATTTGGGAATGAATACACATGGAGGATTATCCCAATTTATCTCAGTTCCAGCAAATTGGGTAATTGCAAAACCACAAGGATTGACACTCGCACAAGCCATGCAATGGGGGACTGCAGGAGTAACCGCAGCAATGGCATTTGATCAATTACAAAAGAATGATATTCTACCCGAGAAAGGTCCAATATTGGTTTCAGGAGCCACTGGTGGGGTTGGAATGATAGCCCTGCAATTAGGTCAAAAATTAGGTTATGAGGTCCATGCCTTGACTCGAAAATCGAATCATATTTCTTTTTTAAAGGAATTGGGAGCCAAACATGTTATTGCCTTGGACGAATTTTTACAGGATACACAAAAAGCATTATATCCTACCACATATGCCGGTGCCGTTGATACGGTAGGTGGAGATGTTTTGGTTAAAATAATTAAGAGTTTGCAGCATGCTGGAGCAGTTGCAGCTTGTGGAATGGCAAAAGATACTGAATTGCCTTTACAGATTTATCCATTTATTTTACGCGGTATTAAGCTATTGGGAATCTATTCAGCAGACTCACCCTTAGCCTATAAAACCGAAATTTGGCATAAAATTTCCACAAGTTGGAATTTAAATATAAGTAAAATAACTTCTGAAATTCCGCTTACAGAGGCACCAATTTATTTGAAGAAAATGTTAGAAGGCCAATCATTTGGCAGAACCTTGGTTCGAATTAATTCTTAATAAATTTAATAGCTTTTTCTTGTTTCAATTCTGGAATTCTCATAAGATATATACCGGTTTCTAGGCCGCTCAAATCTAAAGAAATGGTTTGGGATTGTACAGCAATTTGTTTGACAATTTTTCTTTGTCCTGTAAGATCCACTATTTCAATGGTATAATTGGCATTCAAATACTTATTTGGAATTTGAAGGAGTATTTGATTACCTTGACTTGGATTTGGGTATAGGTTTATGGAGGAAATATCACCTTCCGTTCCTAAAATGGTGACAGCAATATTTGATGAAATACCAAAACATCCATTCGCATCAGTACCTTGCACCTTATAAACGCCTGAGTTAATTGGTGTAAACACATTGCTGCTAATTCCAGTAATTGCCTTTTCATTGTAATACCATTGAATATTTTTAATGGCATTGGTCTCTAAAAGTCCATTTAAGTTATAATAAATATTCGGAGTTGCATTTGGCAAAATAGTTAAGGTATAAGTATCAGAACTACTGAAGCAACCTTCTTTATTTTTACCTCTAACGCTATAATTTCCCGAAGTTGTCGGAGTATAGGTTGTATCTATGGCACCGATGATATCAATTGCATTTCTTTGCCATTGATAAGCTAAATTTCCGGAATTGGATATAACGCCAAGTTTGATGGTTTCTGCGCCTGGACAAATACTCTTTGGACCTTTACTTGTAAGAGAAAGGGTAGGTGAAATGGATTCCTTAACACTTACAGAAGCCTTTTCTGAGGCGCATCCGATTGATTTGAATTTCATGTCATAGAAATAATAATAACCCGAATAAATCAAACCACCCTGGTACATTGCACCTGTAATACTGATTAAATTGTCTGTGGAAGTATATGGATATCCGATGTTGCTTGGTGCGTTAATGGTATCAGCTTTGGTTCGATTGCTTCTGAATATACTTGCCCCATTTTTACAAACTTGGGTAATAATATATTTTCCTGCCTTTGGAAATTCTAAATTCAGATTCAATACAATTCCTTGGTCCGATTTGTCATCTGAAATTTGGTTAGGTGGTGCTACTATATTTTTTTGAGAACGAGTAGGATTTACATTGACGCTTGAGAAAGACACCAATTCTCCGGTATTCATATCAGTAACATAAAAGTCAATACTTCCTTTGGTTCCAATATAAACTTTTGCACTTTCCAAGACCATTGGAGATTTTACTTCAAGAACTGGTTCTGGTCCAAAATTAGAATAATAGGTTCCCGTTCCAAATTCATATTTTGTTTTAGGGCCTAGACTTTGACTTACACCCCCTTGGGCAACAAAATAATTTGTTCCTTTAGGTAGTGAAATGGTGGTTCCGAAACCCAATAGGGCATTATTTGAGTTGTACCAAAAAGAATTTAAGTTGGAACTTAAGCTAATAGCATTGGCGTTTGAACAACTTAATCCTGTAGCTACCGGAGCATTACTACTACTTATTAGTTGCGAATTACTAATCGAATTATTAGAAGTGTTTTGGTCATTATTGGTAACAATATTTATATCATAACGATAGTTTTTACCATTTTGAATCGAAATATCTGATAAAAGGCTTACTTCTTTTTGTTCGTTAATGGATAAGGAATCTATCGTTTTTGTAAAACTTTTTTTGAATACTCCTTCTTCAAAAATGGATAATTTGACATCAAACTTGGTAAATGATTTTGTCCCTACGTTTTTAACTGTAGTATAAAATAAATTTTCTGAACCCGCACAGAATGAGCCACCAGATTGGCTAAATTTTTCAACACTAACATCAAAAGAAGGTTCTAAAATGCTTATTGCAAAGTCTTTTACTTCTCCATTGCTTAAAGTCGAACATGCATTTGAAATGTTTTGAGAGGAAACAATAACTCGTAAATTATAATTATTTTGCGGCGATACACTACTAGGAGCCAAAAGACTAAATGAAAATTTTGAATTATTAAAATTGGCATTGGCTTGGTTCCATTCATTTGCATCATCAAAATCTCCATCTTGGTTCCAATCTACAAATGAATTAATGATACCAGAACTTAGACCGTCTGTGCTTAATTCAATAGGTGTATTAACACCTCCTTCCAGTTGATAATTGGAAGTAAGTGAATTGACTTTTAACTGCTTTATAAAACCCGTTTTAGAAGAAGTAACAGCGCAAACAGGTTTTCCATTGATACCAGAAACGATAAGGCTATAGTCCTGAAAAGTATACGTAAGAGTATTTTTATGAGTAATGCTGATTTCATACGTTTTTCCAGGTATCGCATCCGGAATAATTATTTTTTCTACATTATCGCGAAAATTATCTCCTGTCTTGGCCAATTTTTCAGGACTTATTGGATCTAAAATAAAGGGTAAATACTGGTTGCTTCCATCTTTGATTCTAATATCCAAATCATTTACCAAGCGAGGTGTTCGGTCATTTAATACCGATCCTTGTGAATTTCCCTCTGGGTCTGTCCAAGAAATGGTAGCAATGAGAGGTCCTTTCCCAGAAGCCACAATACTTATTTTGTAGGATTCGCCATTTTTCAATGTCAATTCAGATAAAGCATGGTTGTTTTCTGAATTAAGAATAATTTTTCCTGCATTTTCCATATTTAATACTCCCCAACCGGTTTTGTAATCCGGTCCGACTGCACCAATATCTGTAGCTGTATGGATGGCAATTCCTTTTAAAGTTGCAGATCGCATGATTGCGCCTTTGTTGCGTTGAGAGTATAATTGTTGAAGTAAAAATAATGATCCTGCAACCTGAGGAGAAGACATGGAGGTCCCAGAATTATATTCGTATAAATTATTGGCACCACCTGAAGGGGTGTTTGTGGTTGAATAAATATTTGATCCAATGCCCATGATATCAGGTTTAATACGTCCATCGTCTGTGGGCCCCCAAGCAGAATAAGAAGCAACTGAATAGGCCGATGCCCTAGATGGAAGAATCAAAGAAGATTCCAATGCTCCTACAGTTAAAATATTTTTTGCATTTGCATTTGTAGAAATAATATCATAACCAATATTTCTGGCTCTTGGGATGGAATCTAGAGTAGAGGTGTTGCGGAGGTAATACTTTTGAAAATAATTTTTATTCGTGGTGCTGGTATCAGGACCAAAATCACCACGTGAATTTCCAGCCGATTTAACAACTAAATATTTAGGAGCATTGAAAGTAATTTGATCTAATTGCTTGGCATTATCGTCATATACCCCAAATTTATAATCTTCAGTTTTAGAGGAAGCATCGTAACCCCACCATGTCCATTTAGATCTGGTATCATCATAAACCCATCCGGCTTGAATACCATATGAATGGTTAGAAACATATAAACCATCATTTTTGGAGGCCTCTGCAATCTCCGATGCATCTTTGTCAAAATCCCAATATTTCAAATCCGCTTCCGATGACATTCCAATAACACTGGTATTTTTACCAGCTGCTACCATTATGCCAGCCACATGAGTGGCATGACTACTCAATGTGCTTGTTTGACCACTTTGTTTATTGGTTCTGCCGGTAAATTCAACATGAGAATCTAACAATGCACCACCATCCCACATTCCAAGTTTACCTTTTAATAAATCTGAATTACCGGTTAATTCTAAACCCAGGCTACCATTTTTGTAGAGGGAATTCGTTTTGGTCATTTTACCCGCTTGTGTGGTGGAATGGGTGATGAGGTATAATGGTTCACCTTGCTGATTGATAGAATGAAAGCGAAGATATCTACCTTTACCAAGGCTGTCTGTTAATTTATAACCTAATTTTTTAGCTATTTTTTGGTGCTGCAAATAAGCGGAATCAGCTGATTGAATGATTCTATTTAGATTTTTTTGTTGCCATTTAAATTTATCTGTGGCATTACTCACAATTTGTGATAGCATTTGGGTGGAAATTCCCAATGAAAAAGTAAAAAACAACAAGATGAATTTATTTTTCATTTCAAATCTTTTTGTAAATACATTTTTTCTATTCACTTACAGCCTTTCATATTCCTTCCTCCCTAATTTACACTGCGCATTTCATATATCATAATTCTCTACGAAATGTTAAACGGTGGAATGGGCTTAGACCATTTTCCAAAATACCTTTCTTGTGAAGAATTGTTGGATATCCTGCATTTTGCTCCCAACCATAACCTGGATATTTTTTTGCTAAATTTTCCATTAATTCATCTCGGTAGGTTTTTGCTAGAACCGAAGCAGCAGCTATTGAAAAATATTTTGTATCTCCTTTAACGATGCATGTGTGAGGAATTAAAGGGTAGCTTATAAATTTATTTCCATCAACCAATAGATGCTCAGGTTGTATCTTCAACTGATCCACGGCCAAGTGCATGGCTTTCATGGAAGCTTTATAAATATTTATCCGATCAATTGTTTGTGCATCTACTTCAGCAATGGCAAAGGCTAATGCCTCCCTTTCGATTTCCACTTTCAATTCGGCCCTTTTACGGGCCGATAATTGTTTGGAATCATTCAATATTGGATGAAAATAATCCTTTGGTAATATTACTGCTGCTGCAACCACTGGGCCAGCTAAACAACCTCTTCCAACTTCATCTAATCCAGCCTCAATGACTTGTTCTGAGTAATAGGGTTTCAGTTTAGTTGGTTTAATCATTTGAATTAACGATTAAAAAGTAATCTCTTGCCATTGCTGCCTTCGATGATCTTTCCCTCTGAATAAACCAAATTACCTGAAACAAATGTTTTATCAATACTAGTTGAAAAGGAATAATCCTCTAATGGCGACCAGCCGCAATGGTAAAGAATATTTTGTTTGCTCACAACATACTCTTTTTCAAAATCTACAATGGCTAAATCTGCCCAATAACCTTCTCTAATATATCCTCTATCTGTAATTTGGAAAATATCAGCCAAGGCATGAGCAGTTTTTTGTGCAATTAATTCCAATGAAAATTCGCCTTGCTTTGCTAACTCAAATAACATCAACATAGGGTGTTGCACCAATGGTAAACCTGAAGGAGATCTCCAGTAGCCTTGTTGTTTTTCCTCCCAAGTATGGGGCGCATGATCTGTTGCTATGACGTCAATTGCACCTGTTCTAACACCCTTTCGGATTGCTTTTTTATGACGAGCTTCCTTTATAGCAGGATTACACTTTATTAAATTGCCTTTTGTTTCGTAATCAGAGGAATCAAACCACAGGTGATGAACGCAGGCTTCTGAGGTAATCCTTTTATGGATAGATTCAGTTTCTGTATTGAATAAGGCTAATTCTTCCTCTGTGGAAATATGCAAAATGTGTAGTTTTGTATTCCATTTTTTGGCTAATTCAACCGCCATTGAAGAGGAAATGAAGCAAGCCTCTTCATTTCTGATGATTGGATGCAGACTCGCCGGAGCATTTTCACCAAATTCTTCTTTAAATTTCTCCAATCGGGATTTTACCGTATATTCATCTTCACAATGCGTAGCAATGAGCATGTCCACATCTTTGAAAAATTTCTCAAGAACCTCTCTTTTATCTACCAACATATTGCCAGTAGAAGATCCCATGAAAATTTTTACCCCACAAACCTCATGCTTGTTAGTTTTCATTACCTCCTCATAATTTTCATTGGAAGCACCCATGAAAAAAGAATAATTAGCCAATGAAGTTTTCGAAGCAATTTGGTATTTATCTGCCAATAAATCTTGTGTAAGTGCATTTGGAACAGTATTAGGCATTTCCATGAAACTAGTCACACCACCAGCCACTGCCGCACGTGATTCACTACCAATAAATGCTTTATGGGTAAGGCCAGGCTCTCTAAAATGAACCTGATCGTCAATCATACCAGGGAATACATACTTGCCTTTTAAATCGAAAATCTGTTCGTTTGCATCTGGACTTATTTGAGAAGCAATTTTTTCAATCCGACCATTTTTTATTCGAATATCTCCTACAATAATTTTTCCTTCATTGACAATTTGACCATTGGTCAATAAATAATTCATATTACTCGGATTTTAAATCTATTATGACAAACTCAGTTCTTCTGTTTTCTTGATGTTGTTCCTCTGTACAATTCACCCCATCAGCGCACTCATTTATTAGTTGTGTCTCTCCATATCCTTTTGCTTTTAATCGGTTGCTTTGAATACCTTTTGATACGATGTAATTAACAGCAGATTCTGCTCTTCTTTGAGATAATTTTATATTATATGAAGCACTTGCTCTTGCATCCGTATGTGATCCTAGCTCTAGGCTTACATATTCATTGTCGTTTAGGAATTGAACAATTTTATCCAACTCAATTGCAGCATCTGTCCGTATGTCTGATTTATCTAAATCATAATAAATCGTATTGATTTGATATAATTGGGTGATTTCCTTCCCAACTTCTGGTTTGTCCATTGTAATGGCCAGATTATATGTTGTATCTGTAATTGCTTTTTTTAGTAATAAAGGCGGGATTGCTCTACCTTCCATAGAGAAGTTTTCACGCTTTGTCAAATATTCTTCTTTTTCAGCTAAAATTTCAATTTCATCGTTTTCAGCTAAATCAATGGTGGGTATTTGTCCATTTTTATCAGAAACGGTCGAGCCCAATGTTTCTCCATTTTTTCGAATACGGTACTTAACATTGGGAATACCTTTTCCATTCAAATCAATAAATTGTGGTTTTAAAAAATAACGTACAATTTTTTGTTCTTGCTCCTCTGGGGTTTTGAGTATTTCATCCGACCACCAACGATCTTGAATTCCTTTTCCCGTAAAAAAATAAATATCATCATCCCCTTTTCCTCCTTCTCTATTTGAAGTCAGGTAACCATGATTTTCATCGGTCATAATTAGGCCAAAATCATCAGATATACTGTTCAATGGCGCACCTAAATGTTCCACTTCAATCTCATAACCATTTCTGCTTGCTACAAAAAGGTCTAAGCCTCCTAAACCAGCATGGCCATTCGATGAAAAATATAATTTTCCATCTTCAGAAACAAATGGAAAAAGTTCATCTCCCGGAGTATTGATGGCAGAACCTAGATTGATTGCTCTTCCAAACCTACCTGAGTTATCCATATTAACCCTGTATAAATCTAGTCCACCTTTGCCTCCTCTTCTATTGGATGCAAAATAAAGTGTTTTGCCATCTGCTGAAAAAGCCGGACTCCCATCCCAGGCCAGAGAGTCTGAGATGCTAAGATAGGTAGGTACGGACCATTGGCCATTTTCTTTCCTAGAAATATATAGATCAACATCTGGACTAATATCTTTTTTACCAGTATTACCCCTGGCAAACACCATTAATTCACCATTTTTAGAAAAAGCAGGGGTTCCTTCATTGGAATTAGCTTGAAAAATGGAATTAGAAAAAAGGTCAATTGAGGAAATACTGGACGGATTTTTAAGTTTTGCTCTGTACAAACCGATCATGGGCAAGCCATTATTCTTGTACATTTCTGTTTTCTTGCTACTGGATAGGATTAAGTCCCCGTCTAACATTCTTGGAGCAAATTCAGAACCTGATGTATTCCCTTCTACATTCTCTAACTCAATCAGTGACTTTTTAGTTGCTAAAACCTCAATTTTATCCAGTTGTTCTAATTCAATTTCTGCTCGTAAACGAAGGTTTTTGCTTGGTTTACTAGCTAGAAAATTTTTCAATTGCACTTTTTCTTCTTCATAATTCCCGTTTGCTTTTGCAGCATATGCCAAATAATATGGAATTAATTTTTCAGTGTTTCCTGCCAATTTGGATAATTGATAGTATGTACCAGCAAGCTTGATTCGGTTAGAAAGTCGATAGGATTCTGCTATGATAAAATTAGTGGACGAAGGCTCATATCCTTTTTCTGATAATGGTTTAAGTGCCTGTATGGCTAATTCGTATTCCCCCTTTTCAAAATGATTTTGACCCTTTTTGAAAATCTGCTCTATTCCGTTACATGAAAGCAACAGCAAAGAAAAGGTCCCGATAAAAACAAATTGTTTGATAAAAGTGGCCATTGGGCTAAAATTCTATATAAACTCAAATTTAATCATTTGTTGCAAGCTAACCTCAATTATTTACTGTACCTTTGTATAAAATTTACTAAATAGCGTAAAGTCAAGTACTTAACGCACAATACAGCAGAGATGTTGCATCAATTATGAGGAAAAGAATATCAAAGGACGAGAATCCTCGTGCCAACAACAATCGAGTTCATTCAAGGGAAGAAGGAAGAGGGAATAGAGATGAAAGAGCGCCAAGAGAAGGCAATCGTGAGTTCAAGCCAAGATTTAACAGGGAAGAAGGAAGAGGGAATAGGGATGAGAGAGCGCCAAGAGAAGGCAATGGTGAATTCAAGCCAAG
>JACCDK011818523.1_pt1 | contig 12394 bp, 10 predicted proteins | sample 7445871 | NCBI WGS metagenome assembly JACCDK01 (sample SAMN15323436, study PRJNA562643) | freshwater metagenome | isolation source: river surface water | place: USA:Blue River Watershed | collected 2017-08-15
CCAGCATTTCTCACATCCTCTGGTATATTATCATAATTGATACTTAAATACCATCTAACTCTGGCATTATTAAATTCTAAGTAGCCGGCAGCTCTATCATGTTCATGTAAATGAACAATGTTTTTCTTCAAATCTCCAAATACCCATGAAAGCATATCATAAAAATGTACTCCAATATTAGTAGCAACTCCTCCTGATTTTTGAACATCTCCTTTCCAACTAGTGTAATACCAACTTCCTCGAGATGTTATATAAGTCAAATCAACATCATATACTTTATCTTTCGGACCATTATTAATTTTTTCTCTCAAAGCTATAATAGCTGGATGTAATCTTAACTGAAATATATTATAAACTTTTTTTCCAAATTCTTTTTCAGCATTAGCAAGCGAGTCTATATTCCATGGATTTAGAACTAATGGTTTTTCGCAAATCACATCAGCATGATTTCTTAAACCAAATCTTATATGAGAATCATGTAAATAATTAGGAGAACAAACACTTACAATGTCAATGGGTGTCTTATTCAATCTTAATTTTTCAGCATGCCTGTCAAACCTTTCAAATTCAGTAAAAAAATCTGCTTCAGGAAAATAGCTATCTAAAATACCTACACTATCAAATTTATCTAGAGCAGCTATAATCGTGTTTCCAGTATCTTTAATTGCTTTCATATGTCTTGGGGCAATATATCCTGCAGCTCCTATTAGGGCAAATCTCTTCATTATTTATATTTTATTACTTGATTATTTAATAACTCGTATATATCTTTTGACTCTGGACAAATTGCTTTGTTATTTTCATCAAAATTTAATCTATGGCCAAACTCACTTATCCAACCTATTTGTTTCGCAGGATTTCCAACCACTAATGCATATGCAGGAACTGTTTTAGTTACTACTGCGCCAGCGCCAATAAATGCAAAATCACCAATATCATGACCACAAACTATAGTTGCATTAGCGCCTATACTAGCCCCTTTTCCAACTTTAGTTTTAAGGTACTGATCTCTTCTATTAACAGCACTTCTTGGGTTAATGACATTGGTAAATACACAAGATGGTCCCAAAAAAACATCATCCTCACATATTACCCCCGTATATAATGAAACATTATTCTGAATTTTAACATTATTTCCCAATATCACACCAGGTGATACAACAACATTTTGTCCAATATTACAATTCTCTCCAATTGTTGAATTAGACATAATGTGAGAAAAATGCCAAATTTTTGTTCCTTTACCAATAATACAATCGCTATCTATTATTGCAGATTCATGATTGAAATATTCCATTATATTATTTGTTGAAAAAAGATTGAATCGTTTGCGAAATATGAATTTGCTCAGCTTCTGTCAATTCAGTATGCATTGGTAACGATAATACTGATTTACACAAATAATTTGTATTAGTTAGCGCTCCTGACACATAACCTATATTAACATATGCTTCCTGTTCATTTAAAGGTATTGGATAATAGATCATTGCAGGTATCCCTAAACTTTCAAGATGCATTTTTAGTGCATCTCTTTCGCCATTTTTAACTTTTATTGTATATTGATGAAATACATGTGTTGAGTTTAATGATCTTTTCGGAGTTTCAATCTGTTTTATATCTTGCAAAAGTTGATCATATCTATTAGCTGCATTATTTCGTTCATTTGAATAGCTGTTTATATGTTTTAGTTTAATATTTAATACTGCAGCTTGAACTGAATCCAGTCTTGAATTCACCCCAATATATTTATGTACATATTTTATAACCTGTCCATGATTTGCTATCATTTTAATTTTATCAGCAAGTACTTTATTAAAAGTATATAAAGCACCGCCGTCTCCATAACATCCTAAATTTTTTGATGGAAAAAAGGAAGTACATCCAATATCACCGATTGTCCCAGCTTGCTTCTTTTGACCATCACTAAATGTATATTCAGCTCCTATGGCTTGAGCAGTATCTTCAATTACAAATAAATTAAATTCTTTGGCAATATTCATTATAATCTCCATTTCGGCACATTGCCCATATAAATGAACGGGAACTATTGCTTTAGTCTTATTTGTGATAGCATTACGAATATTTTCAACAGAAATATTAAAATTATGCTCATCAACATCAACCATTATTGGTTTCAAATTCAACAAGCCAATAACTTCAGCTGTTGCTACATAAGTAAATGCCGGCACAATGACTTCGTCTCCTGGTTTTAAATCTAAAGCCATCATCGCAATTTGCAAAGCATCAGTTCCATTTGCACATGGAATTACATAAGCCCCATTCAAAAATTTGGATAAATTATTCGTAAAATTTACTACTTCAGGTCCATTTATAAAACTACCTTCTTCGATAGTTTTTAAAATCGCCAAGTCTATTTCATCTTTTATTTTAATGTATTGTTTTTTTAAATCAACCATTTCTATTTTCATAGTAAATTTATTATAATCTTGCATCTACCAACGAGCGATCTAAGAAAGATTTGGTATCAAATATCACTGTATTTTTTTTCGAAGAAACAGAAGTTAAATCTAAAGATAAAAAAGAATCATGCGATACCGCTAGTATGATTGCATCATATTGACATGGTATTGAATCCATCAACTCTATACCATACTCATTCTTAACCTCAACTTTGTCTGCAAAAGGGTCATAAATATCCGTTTGAATTCCAAATTGAATTAATTCTTTGTAAATGTCTATCACTTTTGAATTTCGAATATCTGGGCAATTTTCCTTAAACGTTATTCCCAAAATAAGTGCTTTACATTCATTTATGCGGTGCCCTTTGGTTATTAATAATTTAACAACCTTATTGGCAATAAATACCCCCATCATATCATTGACTCTCCTTCCGCTTAAAATTACCTGAGGATGATAGCCAAGACTTTCTGCTTTATGGGCCAAGTAATAAGGATCTACTCCTATACAATGCCCTCCAACTAAACCTGGTTTATATTTTAGAAAATTCCATTTAGTAGCGGCAGCTTCAATAACATCACTAGTATCAATACCAATTCTGTCAAAAATCAAGGCAAGTTCATTTATAAATGAAATATTAATATCCCTCTGAGCATTTTCAATTGCCTTTGAAGCTTCTGCGACTTTAATAGATGATGCTTTATGAGTTCCTGCAATTATTATACTTGAGTAAAGTTGATCAACAAATTCTGCTGTTTCAGAGGTTGAACCAGAAGTTACCTTTTTTATTTTTGTTAGAGTATTAACTTTATCTCCAGGATTAATCCTTTCAGGAGAATATCCACAAAAGAAATCTCTATTAAAAACAAGACCGCTAGCCTTTTCTAAAACTGGAACGCAATCTTCTTCTGTACATCCTGGGTAAACAGTACTTTCATAAATCACAACATCCCCTTTCTTTAAAACTGAACCAATCATGCTAGAGGCCTTCAGAAGTGGGTTTAAATCTGGTACTTTGAATTGATTAACCGGTGTAGGTACTGTGATTATGTAAATTTTACAATCTTTTATTTCCTCTGTATGGAAAGAAAATTTAAGGTTTTCATTTCCAATTAAAGAACTCCTGTTTACTTCTTTAGTTTTATCAAAGCCGGATATTAAATCTACAATTCTATTTTCATCTACATCAAATCCAACAACTTTAAACTTTTTGCTGAATTCTACTGCCAGCGGTAGCCCCACATACCCTAGTCCTATAATAGCAATTTTGTTTGTATTAATCATTGTTCTTACTTATTTGTTTATATCGGGTTTGAATAATATCAAATTGTTGTTTGACCAATAACAATCCAGTAAGTAAAATCATTGAAAAAGTGAACGCAAATAAGGAAAATTTTACTGGTGATTGCTGAAGTACTGGTAATGGAAATTTAGGGGTGTCAACAACTTGTATTAATGGAGTTTCTTTTCTTAGGTTTATTTTCGCAACCTCTAAATTTGAAACTAACTGATTTAAAACAACTGTACTAATCTGTACATCAACTTGATTTTTTGAAGCAGGTACTTTCAAAATTTCGTATGCCGGGTTTAGATTAAAAGTTTTGTCCGATACCTTTGCAATACCATTGATAGAAGCACCTAACTCAACGCGCACTGAATCGACTTGCTTTTGCAGAATATCTACATTAATTTGAGCTTTTTTACTCACAAAATCTGTATAAAAATTTGACGCAACACGTACAAGAGATTCAACAAAACACTTAGAAAAAATCTCAGAGGATGAAAGTACTTGAACAGTTGTAATTCCTACTTTCTTATCTTTTTGAAAAATATTTAGATGCTTATTTAATATTTCCTCATGAAGTATTGTCATAATACTATCATAAGCTCGATTATGAGTATTTTTTTCATTTGGAAATTTAATGGCAGTTTTAATTACTTCAGGAATATTATCGACAGTTTCATATTTCATTTTTAGATAGTGCTCTAATAAGGTTTCATTTTGTCCAAAGATCTTTTCTCTAAGTGTTCGCTCTATTATTGATCTGCTTTTAAGAAATTCATTAATATTGGAGCCTGAAAACATACTGGTTCCAGAGTTAGACATATCAATTCCAAACTGGCTAGCTATTCCTGAAAGTCCAGACCCTCCACCTTTACTATCACTTTCAACAACAAAGTTCAACGATCCAACATAGACATTGTCCTCATACTTTGTTTTAAAGTAAACTGCTATTGCAATAATTGCCGAAAGACCAGCAATTACAAGAAGCTTTTTTTTTATTATATCTATAATTTTTTTTGCCCTTATTAAATAGATGTCAACCTGAGAATTATGCTCCATACTAATTAGTTCACGAAAGTGAAAATGAATTGATTATAATGTAAAAATAGCTATAAATAGGTCAGAAAACTAATCAATTTTAAGCGTATTTAGACCATTCCCTTTTAGGTAATCCGGTGCCTTAACTGTTGTCTTTTTCAGAAAAAGGAGTCCAACAAAAACAAATCGCAGCAAAGAATGCATTTTCATGGTTCTATAAATAAACGTTCAAGCCATGGCCTAACAACTTTATTCTGTAACGCATATAATAAGTGCTTTTTCATTCAGATTACTTAAGCTGCAAAACTACTGTTATATCTTGAGTTCAAAAAAGACATTGATTAAGCCCTTCCAATACTTATATATTCAAACCCCTCTTGCGACATCAACTCTTTCTTGAAAAGGTTTCTTCCATCAAAAATAATTTTAGACTTTAAGCATGATTTCATTTGATCAAAATCAGGCGTTTGGAATTCACTCCATTCGGTGGCAATAATCAATCCGTCAGCGTTATTGAGTGCAGTATACATATTCTCAGCATAAACTACCTTATCCCCCACAACGATCTGAACATTTTTCATTGCTTCTGGATCAAAAACTGAAACAGTAGCACCCATTTTAATTAAACAATTAATCATCTCCAAAGCAGGAGCTTCTCGAATATCATCTGTATTTGGCTTAAAGGCAAGACCCCAAATGGCAAAGTGCTTGCCCGAAATTTCATTATTATAATATGATTGTAACTTCGATAACAAATGCAACTTTTGAATTGCATTTACTTTTTCAACTGCCTGTAAAATTTTAAAGTCGTAGAAAAATTGTTCAGAGGAGTGTATCAATGCTTTTACATCCTTAGGGAAACAGCTTCCGCCATAACCTATGCCAGGAAACAAAAAACGCTTGCCAATTCTATCATCACTACCAATTCCACTTCGCACCATATCTACATCCGCCCCCATACGCTCACATAATTGTGCAATTTCATTCATGAAAGAAATTTTTGTAGCAAGGAAAGAGTTCGCAGCATACTTTGTTAACTCCGAACTGCGTTCATCCATAAAGATAACTGGATTACCCTGTCTTACAAATGGCGCGTATAAATCACTCATTAATTTTTTAGCTCTATCAGATTTTGTTCCTACCACCACTCTGTCTGGTTTCATAAAATCTTCCACTGCTACACCCTCTCTTAAAAATTCAGGGTTGCTTACTACATCGTATTCACCATTATAGTTTTTCGCAATAGCTAAATTTACTTTATCCGCAGTACCTACTGGCACCGTGCTTTTATTCACAATAACTTTATACCCTTTTATTATTTTCCCTAAATGTTCCGCTACCTCCAAAACATATTTTAAATCCGCACTGCCGTCCGCACCCGGAGGTGTAGGTAATGCTAAAAAGATAATCTCTGCATCTTCCACTGCTTCTACTATTTGTGTAGTAAACTTTAAACGTTCTTCTTTGATATTTCTTAAAAATATTTTCTCTAGCCCTGGCTCGTAAATTGTTATTTGACTTGAACTTAGCTTCTCTATCTTTTCTTTGTCAATGTCCACGCAAGTAACCATATTACCTGTTTCAGCAAAACAAGCACCTGTAACCAACCCGACATATCCAGTTCCTATAACTGTTATTTTCATAAATTTTACATTAATCCATTCCAACTATTTTCCCACCCATATCAAGTTTCTCAAACACACTGTTATTGCTCACAAATTCAGGCACCATTTCTTTCATTTTAGCAACCAGGTACATATAATTCTCTTCGGAGCTTATAAGTGTAATAAGTTCAATAAAATGTTTAGATACTTCTACAAACTCAACATCACGAACTTTAGCAATCATTATTTTATCGTGGTAGGTATTGCAAGTGTTTTCGCCATCATTTAAAAGTTCTTCATACAGCTTTTCACCAGGCCTTAAACCACTGTACACAATATCAATGTCAATATTAGGGATAAGACCGTACAAGCGAACCATTTTTTTTGCAAGTTCGGCAATGGCTACTGGTTGCCCCATATCAAATACAAAGATCTCACCACCATTACCCATACTACCAGCTTCCAATACCAATTGACAAGCTTCTGGGATGGTCATAAAATAACGCGTGATATTTGGATGAGTCACAGTGACTGGGCCACCTTTCTCTATCTGTTGTTTGAATCGATTAATAACCGAACCATTACTTCCTAATACATTACCAAAACGTGTCGTAATAAATTTAGTACTATTCGCAGTTTCTTTAGATAAACCTTGCACATAAATTTCTGCCAATCGTTTACTAGCACCCATCACATTGGTTGGATTAACAGCTTTATCGGTACTAACCATTACAAAACGCTCTACATAATATTTTAATGCTAAGTCTGCCATCAACTTCGTACCCAATACATTGTTCTTTACCGCTTCACTAGGGCAAAGCTCCATCATCGGCACATGCTTATAAGCTGCTGCATGGTAAACATAATGGGGTTTAAACTGATTAAATAAATCCTCCATTCTTAGCTCATTCGTGATATTCGCTAAGTAAGGAATACAATTTACAAAATGTTTTTTTTCTTGTAGTTCTAATTCTAAATTATACAATGGGGTTTCGGCCTGGTCACATAAAATAATCAACTCAGGAGCATAGGCAATCAATTGTCTTACAATCTCCGAACCAATACTTCCAGCTGCGCCCGTCACCAAAACACGCTTACCTTTGATTTGGGTTCGGATTTGTTTATTATTAATCACAATAGGATCACGCTCCAACAAATCTTCAATCTTTACATTCTGTAATTGCTTACTATTGAACTTGCCCTCGCTCCATTTACTGTAAGCAGGTACATTTAAGACCTTAATATCATGGTCCAAACAAAAATCTACAATCTCATTTTTTCTTTGTGGCGTAATGGTAAAACTAGCTATCACCAACTCATCTACCTCCTGCGTTTTAACCAAGTTTCTTAACTCATTAAAATTAATAATAGGGATACCATCCAATACTTTATTGTTCTTTTTTCGGTCATCGTCTATAAAGGCCAATAAGCTAATATTATTATGTGTATCATGTTCTAATACCCTTTTAGTGGCCACCCCTGCTTCACCTGCACCAAAAATCACCACATTTTTTTTCACCATCTTATAGTTCTTGACATAAGCAAACAAAAACTTGACCGCCATACGATAGCTCAGCATACTTAAAAAGCTAAAGCTCGCGTATAGAATAATGATGACGTTATCTAATATTAACACATCTCTATAGGTATAAGATAGTTTAGAGAAAAAGAACAATAATGAAGAAGAAACAAAAATAGAGATTGCAATACGAATGGCATCCTGCATACCAGTATAACGCACGATACCTGCATATGTTTTAATACTCGTAAACACCAATCCATTGATAATCACCAATAAGAAAAGTGTACTTGCCACAGAACTCCAAGACACACCTGTTAGTACCAAATTTTGTTTCACCAAAAAGGCTATTAAAAACGAAAAACTTGCCACGCCAATGTCAAGCAAAAAAATGATCCACCTAGGAACGATATTTATTTTCTTTAACATAATTTTTTAATTGTGTGTCACATTGATTCAGGGGGGGGGTAATAATAAAGCCGCTAAATTTTATTCAATCTACCAAACACTAAATACAACACCGATAAATAGCCTGCTAAGAAACCGCCCAATACAAAATACTTGATACTGCCTAATTTTTCTTTTTCTAAAGGTAAAATAGGACGGTCTAACGATTGAACCAATGGGGTTTCTTTTCTTAAACTTACTATATACAATTCAAACTGCGCTAATAACTGTGTTAGAAAAACGGTATTAACTTGCACATCTACTTGACGTCTGAACTGGGTCTGCCTTTTACATTGAATGCGGGATTCAAATTTTAGACATTACCACTTGCAGCAGACACAACCGTAAAGGCACCAAATAGTTCTGCAGGGATACTGTCTGCTTGACGTTGTAAAGTTTCTAAATTTAACCTCGACTTTTTACTTTTAGTTTCAATGTAAAAATTCGAGGTTTCTTTCATCAACAATTCGCAGAATATTTTAGTGAACAATTTATTTTCAGTTTTCACTGTCAAACTAATAATGCTCACTTTTTTATCCTTCTGTACAATCGTTAATTTGTTATTTTTAAAATTCGCTGAAATACCATAAAGATTCAACAAAGTATTTTGTACTTCTATGGGCTCTACATTAATTCTATAATATTAGAACTAGTGCACAAGCCACCTCCACCACCTTTTTCCTCTTATAGCACAAATGTAGTGATGGCTTGATAAGTTGGTTTTTGAAAACTTGCATACACAAATCCTATGATACCCCGCCTATTGCAACTATACCAATAATGATTTTCCACTGCGTTTTTAAAAGCGCTATCCACTCTTGTATTTTTTGAATCAATTCCTTTAAAGAATTCTCGTCGTTCTCTATTTGTTGTTGCTCAATCATGTTATCTATTTAAAATAGCTAATGTGGCTAGTACCGATCCTATTTGTGCTAGTATGGTTGTAAACTGTATGATGCTGGTTAAAGGCTTATCTTTTTTGACATCTGTTTCTGGTAAAACCACTTCGGCACCTGGTTTGATATTAGGGTTAATTCTGAACAAACCAAAGTGCATTGTTCTTTTAGATTTTCCATTCGCGTAAATTACATAAGCCCTGCCTCTTCGCGCATATTCACTTATACCACCAGCAGCACTTATACATTCTCCAATCGTTAATCCATCACGATATACAATATTAGTAGGTCTTAATACACCACCACTAATTTTTACACGGTTATCTGTTTTAGGAATCACAATTTCATCCTTATCTCTTAATACCAAGTCTAGTTCAGAACCTGGCTTATTCATAACTTGATTGATATCTATTGCAATCTGGTAATAATCGGATTCTAATTCCTTGAATAAAAGATCAAGTGTATCTTTTAAATTCTTCTTGTTTTGTTTTTGTGCGTCTAAGATGCCATCATCTTCACTTAAACTATTTTTAATTTCTGCTTTTGCCGATTGCTGCTGTGCTTTAAACTTTCTGATATAAGCTTGCTCTACCGATGTTTTAGATTCATCAGATCTTAATGTATCAATATTGTATCTACTTCTTTTGATATAAGCACCTTCTCCATAAGCTTGTCCAATCAATCCACCTGCACGTTTTACGATATCGCTCACACGCTCCACACGAGTACTCAAAGTGTATTTTCCTACATTTTGTACCTGCCCTGTAATGCTCACCACTTCTGGATTGGTGAATCCTACTTTTCTAGTGATGGTCACTACATCCAAGGGTTGTAACACAAAATTTTCTTGACCTGGATTAAAACTTAAATCACCATTCACTTCCGTTTTTAAGATAGTTGCTACCTGATTGTCGGTTACCTTGTCTCCATATTTAATCAATCTTGCTACTTCTATTTGCTTGCTTGCTTCGTATTTAAATCCACCAGCCATTAAAATCAAATCCTTCACCGTCATACTATCTACATAGTTAAAACGGCCCTGGCTTCTTACTTCTCCTAATAGGTCTACTGTTAAGGAATCTCTTAAATCTACGATGGAGTTAATATACAGTTCGTCCTCTCTTTGTAAGTATATATTTTCCTCGGCTCCTTTTTGTAAGGCTTTACCTAAATTAATACTCACTAATTCTTTTAATAAATTAGGCTTTAATCTGATCAACTGTGCGCGTCCTAAATAAGCGTCTTCTTTTAAGCCGTCTGCTTTTTGGATCAAGTCACTAATGCGCATACCTTCTGTCAACTCATATACGTCTGGTCTAAATACTGCACCAGATAATTTTACCCTATTCTGAAAACGATCTAAAATTTTAGACACTTGTATAATATCGCCTCCCTGTGGTTGGTAACTTGCAAATTCTTTTGCAGATAAATCCTTCACCGATTTTTCTTTGTCGTTCTTTTGGATCACTTTCACCCATGCAGTATAAGCTGTATCATCAAAGCCTCCAGCGTATTGTAAAAACTGATTGAATGATTCTGCGGTGCCGTTGATCTCAAAAATACCTGGACGCTTTACTTGTCCTTTAATTTCTACTCTTCCTTTATAAGCCGGCACACGAATCACATCACGATCCTTTAAACCCATATTCTGAGATTGATCTCCGTTTTGCATGAATGCATAGAGGTCTATCTTTTTATATAACTTATTGTTTCGGATTAATTCTATTGCTCTATAAGATCCTATTTCATTTGGACCACCTGCTTCTGTTAAAGCGTTTAAGATGGTAGATAAAGAAGAGATATTGTAATTGCCACTTCTTTGCGCACCAATAATCGTCACTTGGATGGTTCTGGTGTCGCCTACTGTTAAGGCTAGTTTTGATTCACCAGATCTTAAACTTGGATATGCGGTGTTCGCCATCTGTTGTCTGATTCTTGTAGTGGCTGCTTCTATCGTTAAGCCTGCTACTTTCACACGGCCCACATTTTCTATTAATACCGTTCCTTCCTTACTTACTTCTAAGTCTGAGCTATATTCTTGCACACCATATACTACTAATTTCAACACATCATTGGTGCCTACTTCGTAGTTCATTGGGGTAGCGATGTTTTGATTCTCGCCAAAGCCGTTTTCGTTTGCAAATAACTCAGAGCCATAGATCAATGGGTTGATTTTATTCCCTGGTCTTGTTCTTGTACTATCTCTCTCAAATACTGGATTATTGCTCACTGATTTCTTTGTCAGTGGTGAACCTGATTTAGTACCTGATTTTGCACCACTTAGTCTTGCTTTTAATTTTGCAAACTCTGCTGGACTCATGCCTTTTGCGATTGCTTGAGATTCTAGCATCTCTATGCTTACGCCCGCTTGCTTAAGCTGTGCTTGAATTCGAGCGACTTCAGCGTCTGTTAAAGCGTCTACTTTCACTGTGCTTAGGTCTTTTCCGCTTAGTATATTTTGCGCATTCGATTGGATGCTCATAGCAAAAATGCTCAAGCTGAATAGGGCAATTTTAATCCATTTCATAGTTCAAATTTTGTTTAAAGTTAGCGGGCTTTGTATGGCTCCGCCACTCTTAGTCCCATTATAGGCCTAAGTTGCTCATTTTGAGTGCATAAGAAGCACTATTAATATACGACAAAATTACTATTTTGCATATATATTCTATGTTTTTTAACAGTTTTTATACTGTTAAATTGAACAAAACTTTTGGGGGGTAAGTTGAGCGGCGAAAATAGCCTTTAAATAGCTAAAAATCTAATTTTTTTGAATCTATTTTTTAAGCGGTTGAGCGCTTATTTTCTACCTAAAAACTAAGAGGATCAAGCTATTGTATAAAAACGTTGGATTGTTTAAAATAATGTGCATTAGGTTGAATGAAATGGGCTAAACCCCAGTTCAAATAACCCTTTATCTACTCAATCTATAAATCGTTAAAGCCGCTCTTTTGATCAAAAAGGGAAGGTCATTTAAGTGAATGGTTTCACCCGGCGCGTGCGCGCCGCGTCCCGAAGCTCCCAATCCATCAATACAGTCTACATAGGCAGCCACATAGGAAATATCCCCTGCACCCCTGGAACCTGGGTCACCTGCCACGGTCGCACCAGCTCCCATATCCATTGATATTGAATTGATTACGCTTAAAACCTGGTTATTGCCTTCCGTAGGTGCCATGCTTGGGATACC
>JACCDK011476543.1_pt1 | contig 12392 bp, 13 predicted proteins | sample 7445871 | NCBI WGS metagenome assembly JACCDK01 (sample SAMN15323436, study PRJNA562643) | freshwater metagenome | isolation source: river surface water | place: USA:Blue River Watershed | collected 2017-08-15
CTTTAGCATGACGGGGTAGCCGATCTGCGCGGCCAGGGCTACGCATGTGGCATCGTCATGGGGTAGGGGCGGCGTAGCGGGCATGACCGCTACGCCCATCGACTCGGCCAGGTGGCGCGCGGCCACCTTGTTGCCCAGCGTCCTCATCACGTCACCCTTCGGACCGATGAAGGCGATGCCTGCGGCAGCGCAGGCGTCGGCAAACTCCGGGTTCTCAGATAGGAAGCCGTAGCCCGGGTGGATGGCGTCCGCGCCCGCCTGCTTGGCCACACGGATGATCTCGGCGGTGTTGAGGTAGGCGGAAATCGGCTTCTGCCCTGCGCCTACCAAGTAGGACTCATCGGCCTTGAAGCGGTGCAAAGCAAAGCGGTCCTCGTTGGAGTACACCGCCACCGTGCGCAGTCCCATCTCGGTGGCCGCGCGCATCACGCGGATCGCTATCTCGCCTCGGTTAGCTACGAGAATAGAGTTCATTTGATAAAAAGCATTTGCAAAAAGAGGGCGCGAAAAAGACACCCAGAATTTCAACTCAGATAACTGCCAATGCTGTTCAGAAAGTAGATAAGATAAAACTTAAAAAATTGAATCGCATTGGTGCTGAATTAAAAAAAATAGTAATTAAATTGCGGCGACAATAGTGACTTCTACGAGCAACTCAGGAAGCGCTAGTTTTGCCTCAACTGTTGTCCTTGCAGGAGCAGCGCCAGCTGGTAACCACGCTTCCCAAACGCGATTCATAGCATCAAAATCAGCAATATCACGAAGGTAGACAGTAGCAGCCAATATACGATCTCGACTACTACCCGCTTCCGCAAGTAACGAGTCGATGCGTGTCAGTACTACACGTGTCTGAGCCTCAACTCCCGATTCTGTGGTGCCACTAGAAGTCTGACCGCATAGATAAATAACTCCTGCATGGCGAACAATTTTGCTCATGCGCAATCCAGTATGTAGTCTCTCAATAGTCATTTTTAGCAAAAGATGTTATGTGATTTAAGAATCAACGAGCAGTAGTTCCAGCATTGGGGGAAAGATCTGCAAGTGAAGTGAGTGCTTTCACGGGGATAGGTTTCAACGGTGCACGTATTCGATATGCCCCCACATCATTGGGCTTCATGCCTAATTCAGCGGCTAAAACTTGTGTCACAACAGTGCCGCATACGCGACCTTGGCAAGGACCCATGCCACATCTGCTGAAAAATTTTGTTTGATTGGGTCCGACACAACCTAGCCTAGCCATTTCACGAATACGTCCAGCAGTCACCTCCTCACAGCGACATACAACGACCTCATCAGTTGGTTCAACTATCCAAGACGGTGGGCGATACAGCTCATCGAGAAAAGGACGTACTGTGCACTGACGTTCAAGATTACGGCGAAGAGGTTTTGATCTCTGCGATAACACATCATCATCAATTCGCCCTAAAGCTCGTGCGGCGCCGAGCGCGGCAAGAGATCCGCTCGCTTCAGCGGCAAGCGCACCGGAGATAGCGGTGCCGTCACCTGCCATACGCAAACCTGGTAAAGAGGTTTGACCAAACTCATCAGTGATGACATGCCATGCTAATTGACGTTCATTCCAGCGATGATCCAAGCGCAGCATGCGGCTGAGCTGGGTATTGGGTAGCACTCCATGATGCAGAAAAACAAAATCAGTATTAATACGAATACGCTCACCGTTTGCATTAAATGTGAGAGCTTCTACTTTGTTGTTGCCTTCAACGACTAGTTGGTCAGCCTGTGTATACCAAGGTACCTTAGCTGCACGCAAACGGAGGAGCATATTTAAGCCCTTAGCTAGGTAAGGCCATGCTCTTAACGCTCTAGGAAGAAATCGCAAGGAATTGATACGACTGCGAAACGAAGAAGTTTCAACAAGTGCAGCAATGTCTGCCCCTGCTTCTAATAATTGACATGCGACCAATAATAAAAGTGGACCCGTTCCAGCAAGTATTACCCGTCCGTCAGGAATCACGCCGCCAGATTTCATTGCTAGCTGGACTGCGCCAGCATTCATTACTCCTGGTAACGTCCATCCAGGGATTGGAGAAGGGCGTTCCATGGCTCCTGTAGCGGCAATAATCTGAGGTGCTCGTATCTGTTGCGCAGATCCATGGTGTAAAGTTGTTACGGTAAGGTCGGTAGAGATGTCCCATACTAAGGTTTCTGGGCGATAGTCGATACAGGAATCATGCAAATTTTTCGCTAGTACTTTGCCGCGTGAATAGTCAGGGCCGATTAGCTCCGACACCTTGGCATCACAAGATGCGACGTTGCGGTAAATTTGGCCTCCTTCACGGCTTTGTTCGTCTACCAGGACTGTTTTCATACCTAGTAAGGCAGAAGTTGATGCCGCTGCCATGCCGGCTGGTCCAGCACCTATCACTATAAGGTCGTGAGTAAAAGCTAGACTAGTCATTATTTCACCTCAATTTCTCGTGCGCCATATTGTCGCCTGATCCGCATACCGTCGCGCACGGTATACATGCAAGCTTGAGAATTGGCTACGCCATCAAGTTCGATCAAACAATCAAAGCAGACACCCATGAGGCATAGAGGTGCACGCGCTGATCCAGAGACAGGTGTTTCTCGGAAAGATTGATATCCGGCATTTAAAAGAGCGATGGCTACGGTATCGCCTTCAAAGGCCTTTACTGGGTGATTTTCAACAAAAATTTTTATTATTCGCCTAGGGGCTTGACCATCAATTAGCTTGAACATCGAAGCGCTCCGCTTTGAAATTTTTAATGGCATCAGGTTCAGCACCGCCAAGTATCCACTTGACAAGCGGGTCAGCGTGCTGCGGTGCAAGAGTTATTCCGCTGTGACAAGTTACGACGAATGCACCAGGGCAATCGCGGGAGGCTTGATAAATAGGAAATCCATCAGAAGTCATTACTCTAAGTGCCCCCCAAGTGCGAACAATGTTCACTCTTTCCAGCAGTGGAAAACATTTAGCAGCACGCGCTGCAATGCGGGACAACTCGGCAAGTGTTGTACCGTCATTGAGACCTACATCTTCCTTTGAATCACCAATTTGAATCACACCTTCGCCTGTTTGACGGACATGGAGTGTTGGATGCCGAAGAAATGATTGCAATCTTTCTGTTACGAGAATTTGTCCTCGGTTTGGCTGTACCGGTGCTTTTAAACCGACCATTGGTGCTAGTACTCGATTACCTAAACCAGCTGTCAACACAATTTTTGCTGCGGTATAAAGACCATTAGCAGTGCTGACTTCAAACCCACCGGCTCGATGCTTGATCGCGTGAATTTTGGAGTCTGCACGAAGCCGACCACCAACGCCCTCAAAAGCCTTAACTAAAGCATGTAGTAGTTTTAATGGACTTACATGGCCATCAAGCGGACACATCACTGCACCAACGACAGCAGGGCCAGTCTGAGGAATAAGCCTACGAACTGAGTCGCCGTCGAGCACTTCAAATGGATAATCTGTTCCAAGCTGCGAACGCAAACTGCTAAGTTGCCCAGCACGCTCATTGAGCTCGGCTTCATCCAAGCACATAGTTAGCCCGCCGGGTTGAGAAAGTTCAAGGTCTACGCCCGTTCTATTAGTTAGATCATCAGCGAAGTCTTTCCACCTAGCAGCAGACTGAAGTGTCCAACGCGCGTAGTCTGGTAAACCAAGACCTTTACCCTGAACCCAGACCAGCCCAAAGTTACCGCGTGCAGCACGATAGGCGTCATCGCCTTCGTCTAGAAGTTGGACACGCTCACCTGCTCTTGCGAGACCATAGGCGACAGACATGCCTACAACGCCTCCTCCAATAACCAAGGTATCGCACTCGTTAATGATGTTCATGATTTTCCAGAAAGGACGCGGTCAAGGCCATAAAAACGGTCTAAAAATATCATGAGCACTAAGGTAACCAAAATTAGCACCGTGGATATTGATGCCAATAATGGATCGATAGTGTGGGCTATGTGGTTATACATTTTTACTGGCAAAGTCTGAGTAGCAGCGCTGGCGACAAAAATTGACATCGTCAACTCGTCAAAGCTGTTAATAAAAGCTATCAGCCAGCCACCTGCTACGCCAGGTAATATCAAAGGAAGCTCAATCCGTCGGAAAACTGTCCAACTACTGGCGCCAAGTGATTCTGCTGCCTGTGCCAATGCACGATCAAAACCGGTAGCTGCTGCCACTACCAGCCGAAGAACATAGGGTAGTACGATTACTGTGTGAGCAACAGTTAAGCCCCACAAAGTACCTGAAGCACCGAGTTGAGTAAGAAATTTCAATAGAGCGATGCCAAGCACAACATGTGGAACCATGAGTGGCGACAACAGTAAACCGAGAACTGTGTCTCGTCCTGGAAACCGCTGCCATGCTATAGCGATACCTGCCGGCACAGCAATAATAGTCGCAAGTGAAGCTGCAGCTGTTGCAAGACCAAGACTACGCAAAAATGCGTCGATAAAATCTGGAGCTTCAATTATTGCGAGGTACCAACGCCAGCTTGCACCATCAAACGGCATAGCAATGTATCCTTTATCTGTAAAAGATACCAACGCGACCATCACCAAGGGGGCAAGCATGAAAGCTGCAAATATCCAATGAAAAACTATCAATACATGTGGGGTGCGATTTACTTTACTCATCAGAAGACCTGTTTCCAACGACGTTCAACTAACCGGTTAATACCCAGACTCAGAAAAAGAACGATCAAAACCAGTATGACTGCCAATGTCGCACCTAACGGCCAGTTGAGATTCCCTAAAAATTCATCATAAATAGTAGTTGGCACTACCTTGAGACGGCGGCCACCAATGATTGCGGGTGTGGCAAAGGCGCTGGCAGCTAATGCAAATACGATAAGCCCACCTGATAATACGCCTGGTATTACCTGTGGAAGCACGATGCGCGTCAGAATCGTTGGTAGGCCGGCTCCTAAAGACTCAGCAGCTTGTTCAGTTGACACGTCGATTTTTTGTAAACTTGCCCAGACTGCTAACACCATAAACGGTACTAATACATGTACTAATGCAACAATTACTCCAGTAAAGGTAAACATCATCCGTATCGGCTCTTGAATAAGTCCTAAATTTATAAGAATGCGGTTGATTACTCCTTCGTTTCCAAGAAGAATTGCCCAGCCAAGGGTCCGCACTACAACGCTAATAAGCAAGGGTCCTAAAACGATCACCATAGATACTGCCCGCCATTGAGAAGACAGTCTAGATAGGACATAAGCCTCAGGAACTCCAATCACAATGCAAAGTATTGTGACGATCACCGCCATGCCGAAAGTTCGACCAAAGATGGTGTGAAAATACTCATCTTTAAAAACCTCGGTATAGTTTTGCAAAGTTAAATTGTTACCGACACCTGTATTAGGATCGAAAGGGTATAGACTCAATGAGAGCGTTAGTACTAGAGGCAACGCTACAAATGCCAACATAACTAAAATGCCAGGCGAACTGAGCCAGTACGGTAAGAGGTTACGTTGAGTGTTCATAACTTGCCGTACCTCAATCATTGCGGGAAACAACGTGGGCGTGAGTAGCGTCCCATGTGAGCCCAACTAGCTCACCTTCATTCAGTGTCACTGATCCGGCGTTTGCCTGCGTTACTTGTATGTTTCCAATAGATGTGTCAACTTGGAATAGCCAATGGTTACCGAGAAACACGCGAGCAGAAACACGACCTTTGACCAGTGACTGATCTGGGGATATGAATCTAATTTTTTCAGGTCGGATAATATAGTCAACTAAACCAGTTGGTACACCTTCCACACTGGGCAAATGTAGATTGCCTACCAACACATTACCGCTATCATTTTCCCCTGCTAATACATTTGCTTTACCAAGAAAAGTTGAAGAGAATCGACCGTTTGGTTGCTCATACATTTCGTATGGATGGCCCAATTGCTGAATACGCCCCTTGTTCATGAGCACCACACGATCGGCAAGTGTCATTGCCTCTGATTGATCATGAGTCACCATGATCGTAGTAATGCCTACACTACGCTGGAGCGCTCGCAACTCGATCTGCATTTCCTCTCGGAGCTTGGCATCGAGAGCACCCATTGGTTCATCGAGTAATAACACTGGTGGTTGTATGACCAGTGCCCTGGCCATTGCAACACGCTGACGCTGGCCACCTGATAGTTCTTTAGGAAACCGATTCGCGAACTGTGCCAAATGCACAAGTTCTAAAGTATTTTCCACCATGCGCAATCGTTCAGCCTTAGCAACGCCACGCATTTCTAATCCGAAAGCAACGTTGTCAGCCACAGTCATGTGTGGGAAAAGTGCATAACTTTGAAATACGATACCAAGACCGCGTCTGTTGGGTTTTACGCTGGTGATATCCTGGCCGTCTAGCAGGATGCGACCTTCGCTCGGCTCAGTAAAGCCTGCAACCATCTGCAGCGTTGTAGTCTTTCCGCATCCCGAAGGGCCAAGCAGACATACGAATTCACCCTTGGTAACCGAGAGATTGCACTCAGCAACTGCTGTGAAATCACCGTATTGCTTAACTAGGCCTTGAAGTTCGAGAAATGCCATTTACTGATCTCCGATTGAAGGTCGCTGCCGTTTACTTTTCTACGGCTCGGTTCCAGCGCTGAGTCCACTCTGCACGCTTGGCGTTGATGATGTTGTAGTCGGGAGCTAGAAGAGTTGAAACTTGCTGTGGACCGAAGACAACTTTCTTTGCGACGTCGGGGGAAATTTGAGTCTTTTTATTAACTGGTCCCCAAGCTAAAACTTGTGCCATCTGAGCCTGTACATCTGCTGAAACAATGTGCTGCAGGAACTGCTGACCCAACTTGGCTTGTGGCGCGCCTTCAGTCACGCACGCTGCAACCATAATGACAGGCGCGCCCTCACGCGGGTAGACAAACTCAACTGGAGCGCCTTGATCTGCCACCGATTGAACTCGTCCATTGCCCCAAACAACAAGAGGCGCTTCTCCTGTTTGCATCATCTGCGCCATCTTTCCGGGGGAAGGTTCCCATGCAAGTACATTGGGCGCTACTTTTTTGACCATTGATTCGAAGCCTGGCTCGATGTTGTTTTCTCCGCCGCCGTTAACACGAGCTTGCATCACAAGGGTTAGCAGGCCATATCCGTTCGTGATAGGTGGTATTACAACCTTACCCTTAAATTTCGGATCTTCAAGATCTTTCCATGATGTAGGTGCCGCCCAACCATTGCGCTTGAAGATTTCCTTGTTGTATCCAAGACCGGTAGCAATAAATGCAATACCAACTGACTTGTCTCCGACCATTCGTGCGTTGTCGTATAGGTCGTTGATACTTCCCGCCTTTTCAACAGGAGCACAAAGGCCTTGACTGACCGCCTGGTACATGGGGCCATCATCAATAATTGCTAGAGAGATTTCTTGCCTGCCTTTTTGTGCCTGAATTTTGGCCAGGATGTCTGTGGAGTTGCCGGGAACGTAAACCACTTTTGAATTGGTACGCGCTTCAAACGCTGGGATGATCTTTTCTTTCATCAGCGTTTCTGTCGCGCCGCCTGAACCGCCTACATATAAAGTTGTTTGAGCTAACGCAGTACCTGCGCTAAGTGCAAGTGCCGTTGCTGCAATCATGAGATGGCGTGTACGCATACAAATGTCTCCTTCGTCATTGATGGGTGGAGCTCGAACTATAACGAGCTGTTTCCGACCTGAAAAATCAATTTTTGAAAGCTGCATATGCTATATTGTTATACATGAAAACAAGTCTCAATTTGCGCCATATCGAATGCTTTCGATCAGTCATGGTTGCTGGTAGTGTTGTTGGAGCTGCTCGCCTTTTGAATCTGACCCAGCCTGGCGTCAGCAGAACCATTAGCCTTCTTGAATTAAGACTTGGATACTCATTGTTCGAGCGTCGTGGCAGACGGCTTGTTCCCACAGCAGAAGCGGAGGCCCTATACCGTGAGATTGAGCCCATCTATCACAGTATCGAGCGAATTGGTCAGGTGGCGCAGGACATTCGTCATCATCGTGCAGGTGCACTCAGAGTAGCGGCACTACCAGCACTTGCGCAATGGTTAGTGCCGCAGGCTATTTCAAGGCTTTTGGCTCAAGGTCCTAGAGTCACAGTCTTCGTTCAGAGCCTGCCCTCACGACAGATCGCGGAGTTGGTTTCAACACGACAGTTTGATGTTGGCGTAGTGGAGTTACCTCTCTCTCATCCAGCAATCACTATTCAGGCGCTTGAGACTGTCCAGGCCATGGCTGTAATTCCTGTTAAACATCCGCTAGCCTCTAAAAAGCGGATTTCGCTTAGGGATTTGGATGGCGAAAGGATGATCCTTTTGTCTCAACATAGTTATGTTCGCTATCAAATTGATGATGCGTTTTCCTCAGTTGGCGCCGCGCCCCTTGTAGTAGCTGAAACTCCTAGTTCTTCTATTGCTTGTGCTATGGTGGCAGCAGGGGTCGGAATTACTCTGGTGTCTAAGTGGACTGCCGAGCCTTTTGCTGGACCTGAAATTGTTGTCATTCCTGTTGATGAGAATCTGGCTACCCGGTTTGCGGTTGTTTACCCTGGTACGCATCCCCCTGCTGCATTGGCTTTAGCATTCACATCGGAGCTTAAATCTGCAATTGTTGATGCTAAGTATTAGTCTCATTTTTCTTTAAAGTACTCTCATAACTTTGAAATCAACTAATCATCGCATTACTACCTCGGATCGGATTTGTTGATGCCGTAGATTTCGTACGATCAATTGCTTACCTAAGGTACTTAAGCGGAACGCGCTTAACGTTACACAACAATTCGTAAGGGATAGTTCCTGCCGCCGCTGCAACTGATTCGACTGATACCTGAGTCCCCCATAGCTCTACTTGTGAGCCTGGTCCTATGTCTGAATGGTCGGTTAGATCAACAGTGAGCATGTCCATCGATACCCGTCCTATCGTCTTAACAAGTCGGCCGTTTATGCAAACCGTTGTTCCCTCAGCTATCGTTCGTGGATAACCGTCAGCATATCCGACTGCTACTAGTCCTACTCGGGTTCGGCGATCCGCAACAAAAGCCTGTCCATACCCTACTGCTTCTCCTGGTTCGATCCAACGTTGAGCAAATACTTCGCTTTGTAGTGACATAACAGCTTGTAATTCAGTATCCTGACTTATTGGTGCTATCCCGTAAAGCATCAATCCGGTTCGCCCCCATTCCATATGAGTTAATGGCCAAGAAAGGATACCAGCCGAATTCGCTATGCTACGCTCTCCTGGTAAGCCAGCAGTACAAGCGTTAAAGAGATTTACCTGATGAATTGTTGTCGGGTTTGACGACTCGTCGGCTGACGACAAATGTGTCATCCAGCGAATAGAAGCCACGGATTTGCATGCTTTCAAACGGTTCCACGTCGATACTGCTTGCGCTGGATCGACACCTGCTCGGTGCATTCCAGTGTCTACTTTGAGCCATACACAGATTGGGTTACGCAGCGCCTTGATCTTTTCTAGCATCTGTACCTGTTCAAGGTTGTGAACAACAATCCATAAATCGTACTGACATGCAAGTTCTAAATCGTCCATGTCAAATGTGCCTTCAAGAATCAGGATTGGCGTCCTAATTCCTGATTGTCTAATTGAGATAGCCTCTTCTGTGAAGGCGACTGCAAACGCATCAGCAATGTCAGCTAGAGCTGCCGCGCAATCAATTGCACCATGCCCATAGGCGTTAGCTTTAAGAACAGCAATCACCCGACCACCATGCTTCGCTCGCGCATTCAAATAGTTTGCGCGTAGTGCGCACAAGTCCACAACTGCTCTGGTTGGTCGAGTCATACTAGGCTGATCTTGTACTGTAGTTTTGAAAATCTGGGAGTGGTTACGAAGCGCCCCATGTCGAAGCCTTCGGTGTTGATGGCCGGCTCACGGCCCGAGATCTGATCGGCCAGCAGCTGCGCACTGCCACAGGCCATGGTCCAGCCCAGCGTGCCGTGACCAGTGTTGAGGTAAAGGTTGTCCAGCGGTGTGGCGCCCACCAGCGGGGTGCCGTCCGGGGTCATCGGGCGCAGGCCGGTCCAGAACTGCGCTTGTGCCAGATCACCGCCCGGGAACAATTCACGCGTCACCTTCTCCAATGTGGCGCGGCGGCGCGGGTTCAGGCGCAAATCAAAACCGGCCAGCTCGGCCATGCCGCCCACCCGGATACGGTCTCCGAGCCGGGTCAGCGCGATCTTGTAGGTCTCGTCCAGCACGGTCGATTGCGGCGCCAGTGAGGCATCGCGCAGCGGGATGGTGAGCGAATAGCCCTTGACCGGATAGACCGGAATGTCCAAGCCCATGGGCTGCAGCAAGGCGCGCGAATAGCAACCTGCGGCCAGCACATAGCGGTCGGCATGCAGCTCATGCGGCTCGCCCTGCCCGTCCAGCAGGCGCACGCCGGTGATGCGGTGGCCATCGTGCTGCAGCGATTGCACGCTGCAGCCGGTGCGCAGCTGCACACCCAGGGCGCGCGCCCGTTCGGCCAGCTGGCGGGTGAACAGATGGCAATCGCCGGTCTCGTCGTTGGGCAGGCGCAGGCCGCCCGCGATAGGAGCACTGGCCTGGGCCAGCGCAGGTTCCACCCGGGTCACCCCGGCCGCGTCAAGCAGTTCAAAAGGCACACCACAGTCCTGCAGCACGGCAACATCGCGGGCCGCGGCATCGAGCTGGGCCTGGCTGCGAAACAGCTGCAGCGTGCCGCCGCTGCGCTCGTCATACGCCACACCCGTCTCGGCACGCCAGGCACGCAGGCAGTCGCGGCTGTATTCGGACAGGCGCATCATGCGTTCCTTGTTGACCGCGTAGCGGTCGGCCGAACAGTTGGCCAGCATGGCCGCCATCCAGCGCCACTGAAACAAGGTGCCGTCTGGTCGAACAGCCAGCGGTGCGTGCCGCTGAAACAGCCAGCGCAGGGCCTTGAGTGGAATGCCGGGTGCGGCCCAGGGCGTCGAATAGCCTGGCGAGACCTGTCCGGCATTGGCAAAGCTGGTTTCCTGCGCCACATCGGCCTGTCTTTCGATCAGGGTCACTTCTGCCCCCTGGCGCGCTAGCGCCCAGGCTGTGGTCACACCGATCACGCCACCACCCAAAACCATGACTTTCATGCCCGACCTCCGAATCACTGGATATCCGGTGATGGTATGGATCAACAACAGAATATTTTTCTGAATTGGGTTTTAATAACAGTAATTTCAACTGAATCCAAGGGACCTACAGGGGCCCGCGCCGCACAATGTCCGAACCCGACCGCATCGACCTCAAAATCCTCGATTTGCTGCAGCGCCATGGCCGCACGTCGGTCACCGAAATTGGGGAACAGGTGGGTCTGTCTACCTCACCCTGCTCGGAGCGCATCAAGCGTCTTGAACGCCAGGGGCTGATCAGCGGCTACCACGCCAGGGTCGATCCGGTTCAGGTGGGCAGGCCCCTCTTGGTGTTCATCGAGATCACGCTGTCCCAGAAATCACCGCAGATTTTCGAGACCATCCGGCGTGAGGTGGGGCTGATGCCCGAGTTACTCGAATGCCATCTGGTCTCGGGCAGCTTCGATTACCTGGTCAAGGCGCGTCTGCGGGCCATGACCGATTACCGCGAACTGCTGGGCACCATCCTCAACAAGATTCCGGTGCCCGCGCAGTCCAACAGCTACGTGGTGATGGAAGAAATCAAGGAAAGCACAGTCCTGCCGCTGGACCGCTGACAGCGCGGGGTTCAGGCGCTGCGTCGGTCGCACCACAGCCAGACATCCAAATCGCGACCAGCGTGATGTTCATCCAATAACTTGTTGATCTGCTCCAGGATGGTCAGGCGTTGTCTGCGGCATTTCCAGTGCCGAAAAATGCAGCCCATCGTGCACTGCGTAAATACGTTCAGGTTTTAGAGCAGTTGCTGACGCAGGCAATTATGTATGGGCGTACACCCGAACAGGTCAAGCTCAACACGTACAGCATTTCGTTGCAGCGTCTTGCCAATTTGGGCGGGCAGATTGGACCAGATCGAAAGCGTGTGCATGCTTGGCTCAGAGACAAGGGACTAGAGCTTGTTCGGACAGTGACTCAAGGGAGCAATCTCACTGGGGTTGTATCCACCGTCAAGTTCACAGAACTGGCGACTTTGATGTCTGAGACTGACGAATTTACAAACCAGGAGAAGGCAATCACGATCAATCGGAGATCTAACTATGCAATAGACGAAGGTGATGCAGCTCTTTCACAGGATCTGGATTGGCTGGAAGTGGACATCAAGTCGCTGAACGCATAAAGACGTACTGGAATATGAGGCACAGCATATCCATTTTTAATGATGCAACGCTCTCTGAAGCGCGGACAAGGCTTGTTATCCCAGCGACAGATATAGGCAATGGTGGCGTCCATGTTTTCAAGTCTGCATACGACGAAAAATTTGTTCGCGACCC
>JACCDK011486166.1_pt1 | contig 12391 bp, 11 predicted proteins | sample 7445871 | NCBI WGS metagenome assembly JACCDK01 (sample SAMN15323436, study PRJNA562643) | freshwater metagenome | isolation source: river surface water | place: USA:Blue River Watershed | collected 2017-08-15
ATCACCACGCTGAAATCAGGGGATTTATTTTTTATGAAAAAAGAGAAAGAATTAAAACCTAACATTTTATTAAAAACAGAATGGGATAAAATGTTTAATAATCTAGAAGATGCAGAGGTTGGAAAATTAATAAAGAATTGTTACAATCATTTGTACAATAGAAAATTATTGGAGATGGATAGATTGGAATCAATGTTATTTGAAAATACAATTTTACCTGTAATGAATTTCAATTTGAATAAATACGAGGAGAAGTGCGAACATAATAGAAATGCTGGTAAAAAAGGAGGTAGGCCAAAAAAAGAAACAATTGAAATTAACCCATTGAGTTTAGTAGAAACCCACAACAACCCAAGTGGTTATTTTAATAACCCAGAAAACCCTAAAGACAAAGATAAAGTTAGAGAGAAAGATAAAGCTATAGATAAATCAGAAAATGAAATTCTAGATACAATATCTAGAAGTAACCATGAAATTAAAAATAATTTTGAAAAGGTATATAATATTGATTTTGCTCTTATTTCAGATAAGCAAACAAAATACTTCTGTTATGATGTAGCGGAACTAGTAAATAAATTAGGTTGGGATCGGTTTATGTTTCTATTGCATAGTTCTGGAGCTGAAATTATTGCATCTACTTTAACCGAATATGGATTTCCAGAATTAAAAGAGAAAATGTTGGGTGTAAAAAGAAACTATAATTTCTTTTTTAATAATTTACCTCTCAACGAAGAGTGAGTGTAACGAACGGTGTATTAAGTCCTTCGGACTTCCCATCACCCCCAATTCCGCTCGACCCCCTCTTCCCAAGTGTTGCACTTATCAATAGACCTAACCAGATTTGATTTAAGACAATTTTACTTTTTTATGAAAAAGATTACCAACAAAGAAATATAGTTCAACCAGAGACATCCCAGAGGGTCTGGTTTTGATTTTAATTCTTAACTTCAATCTATGGATAATAAAGAACAATATCAAAAGTGGCATGACGACCCAAATAATTGGAAACTAGGGTTTATCTATTTCAATAAAGATGATAAGAGATGGTTTCCTCCAAAGAGAATTGGTCTAATGGGTTGGACTGTTAACTTCGCTCAGCCGTTTGCTTATGTATTTTTAATTTTGGTATTTCTTGTTGCTTATATTGTCAAAACATATTTCAAGAACTAAGTTCTCCGATAGATTCGGGGAAGTTCATGGTGACTAGCGATGAAATAATTTGGGTTCAATTTTCTTATTACCTCCATGGTGACTGGTCAAAAACATTACTTTTCGGTTGATTTCGGGGAAGTTTTAGATTAAATAATCTATTACAGACTTCCAATTCGGGAATTGTTCACTTCCAAATAAAATTAATTCACCTGCAAATTTGTCTGCACCGTTTTTCTTTCTGTCGTCAATCAGGTAATCACCATGATTAAGATGTTTATGGTGGGATGTTATCAATCTTTTGTATGCATGTTTTCCAAGGTACTTTTTAACCCAATCTAACTTTTCATTTAATGCTGTTGGATTCTCCCAAGGTGATGTTGAAAGAATATAGGTATCAAAATGGCTACATAATTTCTCGTATGATTCAATTGCATCTTCCATCGGTGTCATTAAAGAAAAAATCCCTGGCACCTCATCTAACCTATCATCATACCTTGCAAAAGTATCTTTGTCAATTTTCATTATTCCTGATTTGAAATCAACAAGCACATTGTCCATATCTACATATACAATCTTCTTTTCCATATTCAAATTATTATAACTTAAGTAATTCCCACCTACCAAGATACTCTTGTTTGTTATCCTGAAATTTCCTCATTGAACTATCATTTCTTTTTTGTCCTTTTACGCCCTTTGTTTCTAACCATTTTTTATGATTTGTAGAAGTATACTTTGCTACTACTTTACAAGGCACTATATAAAATTCTGGTAATTTATCTGTTGAAATTAAATTTACAAAAACGTAGAAAAGGTTTTTATCATTCATTTTTTCAGACTTCTCATTCAATATCCATTCTCTTTTATTAATCTGATTTGTTTTAACTTGGACGCACAAGGTTTTACTACCATCTTCATTACAAACTAATATATCTATTCCTCTGGTATTTTTTAATGTTACTGAGCAAATATATCCTCTACGAGACAGTTCAGCTGCAACAAAGTATTCTCCAGATACTCCTGCTAAAATTGATGAAATCTTATTTTCCATACCCAAATTTACTTTAATTATTCTTAGTCCTATGCCTCATATATTTCCCCTTGGTTTTGTAGTAATATCTAGATTTAGACTGATTTCTAATTGCATTAGGATTACTACTAATAGGTTTTCTAACATACCCCTTTCTGAATTGACCTTTATAATTTATCGTAGGTGGGACATAGGAAGATTTTAAGGGACGTTTTACCTCTTGGGTATCAGAACATCCAATTAAGAAAATAAACCCGAATAAGAGGAGATATTTTACCATAGAATTAATCTGAAGGGATCCAAACAACATGTCCTTTATCCTTAATCTCTTGAATTTCTTTAACCATTTGTTTCTCACTTTCATCCTTGGGTTCTGCACCATTAATGAGTTCCTTCAACCTTCTTTCTTTTGGAGACATATCACTATTGGGTTTATTGTCAATAATGATATCCATTGTTTTTTTCTTGGCCATGGATTAAAGTTTGATTAATTCATTATACGCCCTCAGGTATTTGTTCAACCTTTTTAAATCCGATTCCAAGACCACTGGCATCCTTTTAATATCAAGGTTATCTCTTAGGTCATTTAGTTTTACTTTAACCGCCAAGGGGTTTATTTTAACCCTGTTGATGAATTCTTCATAGTCCTCATCTTCTGATGTTTTTGTAACACATTTTATAGCATCAATTACTTCTTTGGAGAACCCCTCTTTTTCTAAATCCTCAAATGTCCAATGGGTATCCTCTATAACATCATGTAGTACACCAACAATTTTCTCATTATCAGTCTGACCCATATTCATAACCCTTGTTATGTGGTTAATGTATGGTGCTCCGTATTTGTCAGTAGCCCCTTCGTGTGCTTGGGTTGCAATTTCAATTGCTCGGTTTAATGTTGCCATACAGGTTACAATTTACTTAATTGTTAGAAAATAGGATATTAAAAGATTAAGGCTCAGACCGGAGATGTCAAACAAATTATAAATAAAGATAATGAATGAAATCAAATATTGCTTAACTTGAGCATCTATACTAAACCATAGATATTAGATGAAGAAAGTACTCAGATTAGATGAGGTTTTGAAAGAAAAACACATTCAACAGAAAGACTTAGCCGAATTACTGGGGGTCAGTAAAGTAAGTGTGTCATATTGGTGCAATAATCAGACAAATCCGAGTATTGATACATTATTGAATATTGCTAAAGTTTTAGAGGTGAAAGTATCAGAATTAATTAATGAATAATAAGTAAAAATGGAAGAGAACTACTTAACACATGACGAGGAATTGGAAATTGATGAAATTGGAGAAGAAGATGTTGAATTAGATATTGAAGTTGGTCAAAGGAAGATAATTTGGCAAGCTAAAGATTTTTCAATTCGTGAATTTTTAACAATGAAGAATGATGGGGAGCTTGCACTTCAACCTCAATATCAAAGAAACTTCGTTGCTACTGATTTAATTGCAAGTAAACTTATAGAATCTATATTGTTAGATGTTCCAATACCTGTTGTTTATTTGGCTGAAGAACAAGACGGAAGCTATTCTGTAATTGATGGTCAACAAAGATTGACATCGTTTCTCTCATATCTTGAAGGGAAGTTTCCTGATTTACGACCTTTTAAATTATCAGGACTAAAAGTTTTACCAGAACTAAATAGAAAATTATTCACTGAATTAAATACAGAACTTCAAAAAAAGATTAGAAGTACTACAATACATTCTATTATTATTAAAAAAGAGTCTAATCCAGATATCAAATTTGAAATTTTCGAAAGATTAAATACAGGATCTACAAAGTTGAATGAAGATGAAATTAGAAATACAGTTTATAGAGGAAGTTATATTGAATTATTGTCTGAATTAAGTGAAAATCCAGTTTTTCACGGATTGGTCAGAAAAGAAAATTTCAAAAAAAGGATGATTTATAGAGGCATGATTTTAAGATTCTTTGCTTTATCTGAAAAATCATATTTGAATTATAAGGCTTCAATGAAGCAATTTTCAAATAAAGAATTAAGAGATAACAGGGACTTGTCTCCCACAAAGGTTAAAGAATACAAATTAAAATTCGAACATTGTTTAGATTTAGTAAAAGTTGTTTTTGGTGATATGGCTTTCAGAAGGTATTTGCCAGGAAATGAAAATGAATCTGGTAAATGGGCTGATACTCAAATAAACATGGCTCTATATGATATTCAAATGGTAGGATTCGTTAATTACTCAAAAAATGAAATTCTTGCAAAGGCAGATTTAATTAGAGAAGGATTATTGGATTTAATGATTAACAATCAGAAATTTAATGAGCAATTAATTTGGCAAACATCTAATACAGATATACTAAAAAAAAGGTTTAGGACTTATATGGATATGTTAGAGACTATTATTGGTGATCCAAAATATTCACAACGCAATTTCTCATTGTCTGTCAAAGAAGAGTTATTTAAAGAGAATCCTTATTGTGCGATTTCAGGACAAAAAATTCTAGCAATTGAGGATTCAGAAGTTGATCATATCATTCCATACTCCAAAGGAGGTAAAACAGAAAAATCAAACGCTCAATTAGTTCTAAGATATTTTAATAGAGCAAAAAAAGATAAAATGTGAATTTAATATTTCAAATAATAAAATGAATCTACAATGAGTTCTAAGTTTTTTACAAATCGGGAGTCAAATTCATTGTTTGACAAATTCGTGGCTGTATTCGAAAATGTTAATGTAGATGAGTTTGATGCATTAGTTGGCTATTTTCGCTCTTCGGGATACTTCAAACTTAGAGATCATTTAGATAAAGTAAATAAAATAAGAATACTTGTAGGAATTAATGCAGATGAATTAATTGCAAAACATTATAATCATTCTTATACTTTATTTGATAGGTCAAATGCAGATGCTACAAGAGAAGAATTTCTTAAAAATTTATTAGATGATATACAAGAATGTAATTATAAAAAAGAAATAGAAGATGGGATTTCAAAGTTTATGGAGGATATTGAATCTGAAAAAATTGAATTAAGAGCGCATCCTTCAAAAAAACTTCATGCTAAGATTTATATATTTAAACCAACTATTTTTAATGAACATACATCTGGAGAAGTAATAACTGGTTCATCAAATTTGACAGAAGCCGGATTGGGTATTAATAATTTGAGTGGTAACTATGAATTTAATGTAATGCTAAGGGATTATGCAGACGTTAAATTTGCAGCAGATGAATTTGATAAGTTATGGATTGAATCGCATCCAATTTTAGCATCTGATATTCAAAAGATTAAAGATAAAACGTTTATAAAAGAAGGATTTACTGTTAAGCAATTATACTACAAATTATTAATTGAGTATTTTGGAAAAAATGTTGACTTTGATCCTAATGCTGTTACAGATCTCCCTAAAGGATTTATTAAACTAAACTATCAATTAGATGCTGTTGACCAAGGATTAAGATTATTGGAAAAACATAATGGGTTTCTACTATCAGACGTGGTTGGTCTTGGAAAAACAATTATTGCAATATTAATAGCAAAAAAATATTTTTATTCAAATGGATTTCCCAATCATCTATCTAAAACGCTGATAGTTGTTCCTCCTGCACTAGAAGAGGTATGGAAAGAGACAATAGAAAAATTTGCGTTAATGAATGCCGAGATCATTACAAATGGGTCACTTCATAAAGTTCTAAAAAAAGCTAATAAGTATGATTTAGTAATCGTAGATGAAGCACATAAATTTAGAAATAGTAATACTGAAGTATATGACAATCTTATAAAAATTTGCAAAGAACATGCAGGAAGACAAAATGAAGATGACGAGACATATTATCAAAAGAAGGTAATTTTAATGTCTGCAACACCCTTAAATAATAAACCAGACGATATAAAAAATTTAGTTTTCTTATTTCAGGATGGAAAGAATTCAACTTTAGATGTTCCTAACCTTACAAGTTTTTTTAATTTAAAGAAATTGAAATGGGAGGAGGCCAAAAGATTACCACTACAATCTGCAAAGCCTATTATTGAAGAAATATATTCAGATATAAGAGAAAAAGTGATTCAACCACTTACAATAAGAAGGACGAGAACAGATTTATTGGCACACCCCATTTATAAAGATGATTTAGAAAAACAAGGAATAGTATTTCCAAAAGTGGGTAATCCTAAACCATTGTATTATGAACTTGATGCTGAATTGGATTTATTGTATGAGGAAACATTAAAATTACTTACACCAACTTCAAAAGAGTTATCGTTCAATAGATATAAAATAATAAATTTCTTAAAACCTGAATTAAAAAAAGATTATAAAGATGCGGAAAGGACATCTGAGCAACTGGTTTATATCATGAGGATATTGTTGGTTAAAAGAATTGATTCTAGTTTTGTTGCATTTAAAAGTTCATTAAAAAGGTTTGTAGATGCGATGGAAGTTCTTCTTCAAATGAGAGAGAATGATAAAATCGTAATTGCACCAAAGCTAAAGAATAAGGTGATAGACATGATGTTAGATGGAGATGATGACAAGTTATTTGAATTATTAGTAGAAAGGTCTGTAACTGATCCTACAATTAAAATTTGTCAAAGTGATGATTTTATTGATGGTTTTTTCGAAGGGGTAGAAAAAGATCTTGATATACTTAGGGATTTGTTGAGTAAATGGCAAAAAGTAAATACTGACCCCAAGTATGATAAATTCAAGGGTTATTTGTCACATATTATGGATAAAAAGAAAAATCCAGAGGGGAAAGTTATTGTATTTTCTGAATCAAAAGATACCACATCATATCTAGTAAAACGACTTAAAGAAGACAATATTACTGGAGTTATTGATGTTGATGCAAGTAATAGGAAAATTAGAATTAAGGATTTAAAAGAGAATTTTGATGCTAATTATAAAGAAGGTCAAAAAAATGATTTCAATATTGTAATTACAACAGAAGTTTTAGCAGAGGGTGTTAATCTTCATCGTTCTAATACAATAGTTAATTATGACACACCATGGAATGCAACTAGATTAATGCAAAGGATTGGCAGGGTAAATAGAATAGGGTCAACAGCTCCTGAGGTATTTGTTTATAATTTTTTCCCGACAACAAAGGTGGAAAATGATATTGAATTAAAAAAGAAGGCAATTTTAAAACTTGTAGCATTTCATAATGCCTTAGGTGAAGATTCTCAAATTTACAGTCCTGATGAAGGAGATATTGAGACATTTGGATTATTTGATCAAGCTCCTACTGAAGAAAGAGATATGAATTTAAATTTCTTAATGGAATTAAGAAAATACAGAGAAGAAAATCAAGAAGAGTTTTTAAAAATTAAAAATCTCCCTCTAAAAGTAAGAGTTGCACTAAATGATGAAAAAATAAGATCAACTAGTTATTGTTTTTTAAAAAACGAGAGAAAGAATCTTTTTTTTGAAGTAACTAATGAAGAAACTAAAGAGTTATCTTTTACAAAAATGGCAGAATCACTAAAAAATTCATTTGAACATAAATCAACTCAAATTCCTGAATCACACTATAATCATGTTGATACATCTCTCAAAGCATTTCAAAAAGAAATTGTCAAGGACACAACTCAAATTCTAACAGCTGATGAAAAAAGAGGTCCACAAGAAAAAGCCTCCTCTGAATTAATTGCTGGTTATTCTAAGGCTGTATTTGTTGATGATGAACAAAGAGAACTGATGAAACTTGCTTTAAAGTGTATTCAATTACATTCGTTACCAAATATGACTAATGAATTATTTAAGTTATCAAGAAATTTAAAAAAATCTGGACTACAACCTCTTGTTGCGTTTGAGGCTATATTGAAAATCATTAATAACTATCCAGTTAGAAATAGTGCAACAAAAGACAAAAAACAATCATTAAAAACCAAAGAAATTACTCCAAAAGTAATTCTATCATTAACTTATTGTTAAAATGAATTCAACCGAAATCAGAAACATACTTAGAAGTCCATATAATAGGGATAACTGGAAAAATCTTTATAGAAATATTTTTCAAAATAAGGTTACTTTTCATGAAGAACCTTATGAATATAAAGTCAATGAAGATATCGTTGATTCACTTTTTCAGATTGGTTATGCAACACTTGATGATGAATATATTGTTGCATTATTTGAAGTGAATGTAAAAAATGATGTTAACATTTTATCTAAAAAAATAGGGTTAAAAAAAATTATATCAAAATATATATCTGATGACAAATTTAATGGGGTATTAACAATATTTGAAAATGGTTCTCCTGACTATAGATTTACATTTGCTTCAAAAACTACTAAAATTACCGAAGATGGCATTGAAGTTGTCGAGACAGAGTCAAAACGATTTACTTATGTCTTAGGTGTTAATGAACCATGTCTGACACCATCTCAACGATTTGAAAGTTTATTTAAAAAAAATGGCAATATCAATCTTAATGATATTAAAGATGCTTTTTCTGTTGAAAAATTAAATAAAGAGTTTTTTAATGGGTATAAAGACCATTACGAATTACTTTGTAAGTACTTTTATTCTAATTCACTAAAGAAGATAGCATTCAATAATGATGATAAATTAATAAGAGATTTTGTAAAAAAATTTTTAGGTCGAATTGTTTTCTTATATTTTGTTCAAAAAAAAGGGTGGTTAGGAGTAAAGGAAAATAATGATTGGGGCACTGGAGATCATTTGTTTTTATCAAATTTATTTAAAGTATATAAATATAAAAATCAATTTTACAATAAAGTACTTTCGAAAATATTTTTTGAATGTCTAAGTGTTGAAAGGGAAGTTGATTTGATTAATTTATTTGATGACAAATTGTATAGAATTCCATATCTAAATGGAGGTTTATTTGAAAAAGATGAAATAGATTGTAATGAAATTGAAATAAATGAAACATATTTGGAATCTTTATTTGGATTTTTTGATCGATTTAATTTTACAATTTATGAAGATGATCCAAATGAACATACTGTTGCAGTTGATCCTGAAATGTTAGGTCATATTTTTGAAAATTTATTAGAAGATAATAAGGATAAGGGTGCTTTTTACACACCAAAAGAGATAGTACATTATATGTGTAATGAATCCTTAATTGATTATATTATTAATAATGCAATCAATATTAGCAGAAGTGAAGTAGAATCAATTTTTAATAATAAAGATATTTCTAATGTGCCAGATAATATACTTAAAAGAATTAATGAACTACTTGACAATGTAAAAATATGTGATCCTGCAATTGGTAGTGGTGCTTTTCCTATGGCCCTTTTACAAGAAATTTATTCTATAAAATACATCATACATGAACGATTAAAATTAAAATGGTCTGGTGCTCAAATTAAATTAAACATTATTCAAAATTCCATTTATGGTGTTGATATTGAATCTGGAGCAGTTGATATAGCAAGACTAAGATTTTGGTTGAGTTTAATTATTGATGAGCAAACCCCTAAATCACTACCAAATCTTGATTATAAAATTATGCAGGGCAATAGTTTATACGAAAGTTTTGAAGGCATTGATTTAAGTAATATTGGCAATTCAAAAAACAGCAATCAGAATTTTAATTTAGACATATTCGGAAATATTTTAAATCCTCAATTAAATATTACTGACAATTCAATATTAGAAAATTCTGAAATTTCAAATCTATTAAATAGTTTTTTTAATGAAACTTCACCAATTTCGAAGTCTAATTTGAAAGATAAAATCAACAATATTGTACATAAACATATAGAACATAACCTAAATTATCTGGAAAAAGATTTAAAGAAAAAAATTGAATTGGCGCCTTCTCTAAATAGTGAACTTAGAATTACAACAAGAGTAAAAATTGAAAAAATAGTAAAGACATTGGAATCTTTTAAAAGTAAAAGAGAAAAATTGCATTTAATTCAAGATAAAAAAGATAAACCTTATTTTTTATGGAATTTATTTTTTTCAGATGTTATTAATAATGGGGGATTCGACATTGTAATTGGTAACCCACCATATATACAACTTCAATCAATGAACATAAGTTCTGATGATTCCTTTATCAAATCATATGTTACTTTTGATGGTAATGGCGACATTTACTGCCTTTTTTATGAAAAGGGAGTAAATGTATTAAAAAAGGGCGGTGTTTTGTGTTATATAAGTTCAAATAAATGGATGAGAACTGGTTATGGTGAGAAGTTAAGAAAGTTTTTCATTAATCATAATCCAATTAAATTAATAGATTTTGGTGGAAATCAAATTTTCGAATCAGCTTCAGTTGACACTAATATTTTATTAATTCGTAATGAAGAAAATAGGAATAATTTAGAAGCATTGTCTGTTCCAAAAGATTTGTCCTATAAGAATATTGCAAATATTGAATCAAAATTAAAAAACTTCATTTCTTTTAAAAATTTAAATTGTGAACCATGGTCAATAAATAATTTAGAAGAAACAGATTTGAAAAATAAAATTAAGAATAAAGGAATACCATTATTCAAATGGGATGTTCAAATCAATAGAGGTGTTACAACAGGTTGTAATGAGGTTTTTATAATAAATGAAAGTTTAAAAAACTTAATTACATTGAATGATAAAGATTCTATTGCATATATACATCCTGTTATTAGAGGAGTTGATATGTTGAATTTTAAATATAACTGGACTAAATATTTCATTTTATTTACAAGAAGAGGATATGACATTAAAACCTCCGAAAATATAAAAAAATATTTAGAATCTCATATTAATAGGTTAATGCCAAAACCAACTAATTGGGATGATAAAGTTAAATGGGGAGGTCGAAAATCAGGGAAATATAAATGGTTTGAAATACAAGATGAAACTAAATATTTTCCGTCTTTTGAAAATGATAAAGTAGTTTGGATGAATATGAACAGACAGTGGAAATACGCATTTGTGCCTAAAGGATTTTACGTTGAAGCTTCATGTAATTTTATATCATCTAATTTTTATGCCAAATATTTAACATGTATTTTAAGTTCTAACTTACATTTATGGTATTTTAAACAGACTGGAAGAATGTTTGATGATGGTGGTTTTATGTGTAAAGTTGATACAATTTCAAATTTCTCTGTTCCAATTCCAACAGGAAAACAAAAAATTAAATTTGAAAAATTATTAGATCAATTAATCAATTATAATGATAATGATAAGTATATTGAAATATTGAATATCATGGTTTGTAAAATTTATGAATTAACTTATTTCGAATATAAATTGATAAATGAAAATACACTTATAGATGAAAACGTTTATAATAATTACTTAATTGATTAATTATATAGCTTGTCAATTTCTCCCTTCATACCAAATCAACTATACAATAGGTCATTGATCCATGACGAGTATGGAGGTAATAGACAAGGTGGAATTTCTCCTTCAGCAAAAGTTCCATATATATTTATCTTTTCTGGTAAATCTGGTGCTCAATATGGTTATAGAGATGGATGGGATAACCAAAATATATTCAGTTATACTGGAGAGGGTCAAGAAGGTGATATGCAGTTCATTAGAGGAAATCTTGCTTTAAAAGAACATCTTAACATTGGCAAGAGAGTATTCTTATTTGAAATTGAAGGAGGTGGATTGGTCAAGTTTATTTCAGAGATGGAATTTTACGATGCTGACTACTTTGAAACACCTGATATAAATGGAACAAATAGAATTGGTATTAGATTCTTTTTAAAACGTATAGGTGTTTCATTACCTGTAAATCCTGATCAATTTACATTGATCCCGTTAAATCAGGATCCTCATAAGATATTAGAACTAAATTTACCTACTGTTACAGAGCGATCAGGATTAGTAACTTCTAGAGTTGGTCAAGGGGCATACAGGAAAAGAATAATACATAGGTGGGAATATAAATGTGCGGTCACTAATTTCAATAAGTTAGATATTTTAATTGCTTCACATATAGTACCATGGTCAAAAGCCACTGATCACGAAAGGTTAGATGTAAATAATGGTTTGCTTCTTTCCCCAACTTATGATGCACTTTTTGATAAACACCTTATTACATTTGATAACAAGGGTAAAATACTATTATCTGATAAAATTGAGTTTTCTGCATATCAAAAGATTGGTGTTACAGGAGAAGAACAGATACATGGTCTCTCTCAATATAATTTGGAGTACTTAAATAGACATCAGGAACTAGTTAAATAAATACATTTTTTGTCGTAAAATATTGAGCGTTATTTTATCATTCTTATATATCTGAA
>JACCDK011861828.1_pt1 | contig 12390 bp, 8 predicted proteins | sample 7445871 | NCBI WGS metagenome assembly JACCDK01 (sample SAMN15323436, study PRJNA562643) | freshwater metagenome | isolation source: river surface water | place: USA:Blue River Watershed | collected 2017-08-15
CTTCTTCGATCAATTGCCTAAAAATGCATTTGCATTAACTAATGCCGACGATAAACGAGGTGCAGTGATGTTGCAAAACACATCAGCTCATAAGAAAACATATGCACAATTAACGATTGCAGATTTTAAGGGTAAGTTAATAGAAAATCAGTTTTCGGGATTATTGCTTAATGTGGATGATCAAGAGGTCTGGTTTAAAATGATCGGTAGCTTTAATGCATATAATATTTTAGCGGTATATGGAGAAGCCATTTTATTGGAACAAGATAAGATGAAAGTGTTAACCATTTTATCGGCATTGGATGGCGCAGAAGGAAGGTTTGAATACATTGTTTCCGCAAATGGAACCATAGGTGTGGTGGATTATGCACATACACCGGATGCATTAAAAAATGTTTTACAAACTATACATAACATAAGAAACGGTAATGAAAAAATAATAACGGTGGTGGGTTGTGGTGGCGATAGAGATAAAACGAAACGACCAATTATGGCGGAGGTTGCGTGTAAACTTAGCGATAAAATAATCTTAACTTCTGATAATCCGCGTAGCGAAGATCCATCAGAAATAATAAAAGAAATGGAAGCTGGTATTAGCATTACTAACCGAAGCAGAACCATTAGTATTGTTGATCGAAAAGAAGCGATAAAAACTGCTTGCCATTTAGCCAATGCTGGTGATATCATATTAGTAGCGGGTAAGGGACACGAGAAGTATCAAGAGATTGCCGGTATAAAATACCCATTCGATGATAAAAGTGTATTAAAAGAACAATTTGATTTATTAGTTAACACCCCTAAAAAATAAGATATGTTGTATTACTTATTTACCTATCTAGATAAGCACTTTGATTTCCCTGGCGCTGGCGTTTTCCAATACATTACTTTCCGTACCACGATGGCGGTAATCGTATCTCTAATTATTTCCTTGTTAATGGGTAAAACCTTGATTGCCTATTTACATAGAAAACAAGTAGGGGAAACCATTAGAGATCTAGGATTAGAAGGTCAAAAAGAAAAACAAGGAACACCAACTATGGGGGGCTTAATTATTTTAGCTGCTATATTAATTCCAACCTTATTGTTTGCAAAGCTAAACAACATCTATATCATACTCATGATAATTACCACCGTATGGATGGGAACCATTGGTTTTATTGATGATTACATTAAAGTGTTTAAGAAAAATAAAGAGGGGTTAGCGGGTAGATTTAAAATTGTTGGTCAGGTTGGATTAGGATTAATCGTAGGATATACTATGTTTTTTCACCCATCAATTGTGGTAAAAGAAAAAATAAGAGCTACCGATGTTGGTTTATCACAATATCAAAGTTTTGATGAAAGCAATACAAAGAGTTCGTTTCATATTTCTAAAGATACAAAATCTACGAAGACCAATGTTCCATTTTATAAAAACAACGAATTTGATTATGCCAAATTATTAAAGTTTTTAGGAGATGGTTATGAGAAATTTGCTTTTTGGATATTTATTCCGATTGTTATCATCATCATTACAGCAGTTTCTAATGGGGCCAATATTACCGATGGTATTGATGGCTTGGCCACGGGCACTTCAGCTATTATTGGAGCAACACTGGGCATCTTAGCATACGTTTCGGGTAACATGGTGTTTGCCGATTATCTCAATATTATGTACATACCGAATTCTGGTGAGCTTGTAATTTTTGCCGGTGCATTTATTGGTGCATGTATTGGATTCTTGTGGTACAATGCGTATCCGGCACAAGTGTTTATGGGCGATACAGGAAGTTTAGCCATCGGAGGAATTATCGCATCGTATGCCATTATGATTCGTAAAGAATTATTAATACCAGTATTGTGCGGAATATTTTTAGTAGAAAATTTATCGGTGATGATACAAGTGGGATACTTTAAGTATACTAAAAAGAAATACGGAGAAGGGCGCAGAATTTTTAAAATGTCGCCACTACATCACCATTATCAAAAGTCGGGATATGCCGAACCAAAAATTGTTACTCGTTTTTGGATTATCGGAATCATACTGGCGGTGGTAACGATTGTGACGTTGAAACTACGTTAGTGTGCAAGTGTGCTAATGTAAATGAATTATAAGTAATGAAAAGAATAGTAATACTTGGAGGAGGGGAGAGTGGAGCGGGGGCGGCGGTGCTGGCGAAGCGCAATGGATTTGATGTGTTCTTAAGTGATGCGGGTGCCTTGAAAGAAGTGTACAAGAAAATGTTAGATGAGGAAGGAATAGAATGGGAAGAGGGAAAACATACAGAAGAAAAAATAGTAAACGCATCGGAAATAATTAAGAGCCCTGGCATACCGGAGAAAGCACCACTGATTAAATTGTTGAGAGCACTGAATATTCCGGTAATTGGAGAGATTGAATTTGCAGGCAGGTATACGAATGCAAAGAAAATTTGCATCACAGGTACAAATGGAAAAACTACCACCACCTTACTTACCTACCATTTACTGAAGAAAGCAGGATTAAATGTAGGCTTGGCGGGAAATATCGGTCACAGTTTTGCCTATCAAGTAGCGACAGAAAATTACGATTACTATGTGTTGGAGATAAGCAGCTTTATGTTGGATGATATGTACGATTTTAAAGCCAACATCGCGATACTCTGCAATATTACACCTGATCATTTAGATAGGTACGATTATAAATTAGAAAATTATGTAGACTCTAAATTTAGAATTCTACAGAACCAAAGTGCTGAAGATTATTTCATATACTGTGCAGATGATGTAGAGACATTGGTGGGATTGAAACGCCATCAGCCTATAGCAAAAACATTGCCTTTTAGTATAGAGAAAGAACTGAGCGAAGGCGCTTATTTAAAAGAAAACAAATTTTACATCAACATACAAAATAATATATTCGATATGACAATTCAAGAACTTGCATTACAAGGTAAACACAACCTGTACAACTCAATGGCATCAGGTATTGCCGCTAAATTACTAGAGATTCGCAACGAATCGATGAAAGAAAGCTTTTCTGATTTCAAAAATGCTGAACATCGTTTAGAACATGTGGCACGTATACAAGGTATAGAATTTATAAACGATAGTAAAGCAACGAATGTAAATTCGGCATGGTATGCTTTAGAAAGCATCACTACACCTATTGTTTGGATCGCAGGTGGAGTAGACAAGGGCAACGATTATTCTATTTTGAAAAATTTAGTAAAAGAGAAGGTGCGTGCCATTGTTTGTTTAGGAACGGATAATCATAAAATTCACGAAGCATTTGACAATGATGTAGATATTATCGTAAATACAGCGTCGGCGAGAGAGGCAGCAGAAGTAAGTTTTCATTTAGCGAAAAAAGGAGATACCGTTTTATTATCTCCAGCTTGTGCAAGTTTCGATTTATTTAAAAACTACGAAGATCGTGGCGAGCAATTTAAAGCAGCAGTAAAAGAATTATAAGTATAGGATGAATTGGATTTTAAGTAAAACAAAAGGAGATATCTGGATTTGGATGGTGGTGGCCTTCCTCTCCTTGGTGTCCTTATTGGCGGTATACAGTTCAACAGGTACCCTTGCGTATAAATTCCAATCGGGTAATACGGAGTATTATTTATTTAAACATTTATCGTTGATGATTGTGGGCTTGGCACTCATGTGGTTTGCTCACTTAATAGATTACAGGTACTATTCGCGCATCTCACAGATTCTGCTTTTTATTTCCATTCCACTGTTGTTATATACGCTGCTTTTTGGAAACGAAATTAACCAGGCAAGTCGTTGGATTACTATTCCATTTACTGGTCAAACTTTTCAATCGTCGGATTTGGCGAAGCTTGCGTTGATAATGTATTTAGCAAGAGAACTTTCGAAGAGACAAGAAAATATTAAAGATTTTAAAAAGTCGTTTGTACCCATTTTGTTGTCGGTTTGTGCGGTCATCGGATTAATTGCACCAGCTAACTTTTCAACAGCTTTAATGCTTTTTGGTACCAGCTGTTTAATTATGTTAATTGGAAGGATAAGTTTTAAGCAAATATTTTTATCGGGCGTAGCAGTTGGATTAATTTTATTGGTAGTCATTTTTTTTGGTCCACGTAGAGAAACTTATAGATCGAGAATCAATACATTTATGAGCAATGAGCAGGTAGATCCCGATAAGAGTTTTCAGTCGGATCAATCGAAAATTGCGATTGCTACTGGTGGAATATTTGGTAAAGGTCCAGGGAACAGTAGTCAGCGAAATTATTTACCACATCCTTATTCAGATTTTATATTTTCAATTATTATCGAAGAGTATGGTTTAGTGGGAGGGGCATTGGTTCTATTAGCCTACTTATTTTTTCTCTATCGATCCATAAAAATTATAACAAAGGCTCCGAAAGCTTTTGGAGCATTACTAGCATGTGGTTTAAGTTTTAGTTTAGTTATACAAGCCTTTGCAAATATGGCGGTGGCCGTTAACTTAATGCCAGTAACAGGTGTTCCCTTGCCGCTTGTAAGCATGGGAGGCACATCCATTTTATTTACTAGTATCGCTTTTGGTATCATATTAAGTATTAGTAGAAATATTGAAGAAATGGAAAAAGAGGAGAAGGCAAATGAAGCAGCCTAAAATAATTATATCGGGAGGAGGTACGGGAGGGCATGTTTTTCCAGCCATTTCCATTGCCAATGCTATTAAAGCAAAGGAACCTAACGCGGTAATACTTTTTGTTGGTGCATTAGGAAAAATAGAGATGGAAAAAGTTCCTCAAGCTGGATACGACATCATAGGTTTAGATATTAAAGGGCTTCAACGTAAATTAAGCATAGATAATCTAATGTTTCCAATTCGATTATTAAAAAGTTTATGGAAAGCAAACTCAATATTAAATAAGTTTAAAGCTGATGTAGCTGTAGGTGTTGGAGGGTACGCATCGGGCCCATTGTTGTATATCGCCTCCAAAAATAACATACCATACGTCATTCAAGAACAAAATTCATATCCGGGGATTACCAATAAACTGCTTGCTAAAAATGCCAGCAAAATTTGTGTGGCTTATGAAGGGATGGAGAAGTATTTTCCGGCAGCAAACATAATGTATACAGGAAATCCGGTTCGCTCCGAATTATTAAATGTTGAGGGATTGAGAGCACAAGCAATAGCTCATTTTCAGTTAGATGTGAACAAAAAAACCATCTTCATAACTGGAGGTAGTTTAGGAGCAAGAACGCTTAACGAAAGTGTGATGAATTTTGCGGAGGAAATTAATGCTTCGGAAGTACAATTGATATGGCAAACGGGACGTTTTTACTATTCCACAATTGTTGAAAATGCTCGTGGAAAATTCAGCCGAGGAGTCAAGATATTTGAGTTTATTAGTAGCATGGATATGGCCTATGCAGCTGCCGACTTAATTATAGCCCGAGCAGGAGCAGGTACCATCTCCGAATTATGTTTAGTAGGGAAGCCCGTGATACTCGTTCCATCGCCCAATGTAGCTGAGGATCACCAAACTAAAAATGCTTTGGCCTTAGTAAAAAACAATGCGGCAGTAATGGTAGATGACATGCATGCTAAACAAGAACTGATGCCAAAAGCATTAGAAATTTTAAAAGACGAAACGAAGTTAGTACAACTTTCTGCAGAAATAAAAAAATTAGGGATGCCTAACGCTGCAGACATAATTGCAGAAGAAGTACTGAAACTGGTAAAGTAAAATGAAGTTAGAACACATCCATAGAGTTTATTTGATTGGCATAGGTGGCATTGGCATGAGTGGCTTGGCCCGCTATTTCAGAAAACGTGGATGTATGGTTGCCGGTTACGATCGTACACCTACAACCCTAACCAAAGAATTAGAAGCCGAGGGGATTAATATCACCTTTAGTGATAACGTGTCTGAAATACATCCTGATTTTTTGGTACATGACCCAAGTACGTTGGTGATTTACACTCCAGCCATCCCAAAAGACAGTGCAATATTTAACTTTTTCTCGAACTACGATTTTGTGTTGAGAAAACGTTCGCAAGTGTTAGGGATTATTTCGGAAGGTTCTTTTACGATTGCTGTTGCAGGAACACATGGTAAAACAACTACCTCGAGCTTAATTTCTCATTTGCTGAAAGATTCAGGTTATGATTGCTCAGCGTTTTTGGGTGGTATTGCTACTAATTACAACTCGAACGTATTGTTTGGTGATAACAATGTGATGGTGATAGAGGCTGATGAATTTGATCGTTCGTTCTTAACCTTACATCCTGATATCGCGATTATAACCTCTATGGATGCCGATCACTTAGATATTTATGGTGATAAAAACCATATCGAAGAATCGTTTAGGTTGTTTGCCTCACAAGTGAAGCGTGCAGGTAAGTTGATTTATAAATACCAATTACCAGTTAAAAGAGATGGGATTACTTATGGCTTAAATTCTAGCTCAGCAGATTATACTGCACACAACATTAGAATTGTCGATGGAAACTTTGTGTTTGATTTTAAAAATGGCACAAAAGAAATTAAAGACATAGAACTGGGCATTGCGGGTTTTCATAATGTAGAGAATGCAACTGCTGCAATTATAGTTGGAATATATTTGGGTATTAGCGATGACAAAATTAAACAAGCGCTGAAAAGTTATAAAGGAGTAAAGCGCAGGTTTGAGTATATTGTAAAAAATGAACAACAAATATTCATCGACGATTACGCACATCATCCGGAGGAATTGAGAGCTTGTTTAAATTCTGTGCGTTATTTATATCCTAATAAAAAACTAACAACTGTATTTCAGCCGCATCTTTATAGCAGAACAAGAGATTTTGCTGAAGGATTTTCAGAAGTACTCAGTAATTGTGATGAACTGATTTTACTCGACATTTATCCAGCAAGAGAATTGCCGATAGATGGTGTGAGTTCAGAAATGATATTTAAGAATATTGCTATGATTAACAAATCGATGTGTACAAAAAAGGAATTAGTGGGTGTACTCAGCGATAGAAAAATTGAAGTATTATTAACCGTAGGAGCTGGAGATATAGATACTTTGGTGGAGCCACTTCGACAAATGTTATCGAAATGAATAAGACCAATTGGAAATTCATCGGAATAATTTCGTTATGGGTCATTGGTTTAAGTGTTACGTTAGTATCGCTTGCTTTTACTGAAGTTCGACTACAACGTGTTCTTTGTAAGAAAATAGAAATTAACATTAATCGCGAAGATGAAAACTACTTCATCGGTAAGCAAGACGTGTTAAAGATATTGTATTCAACAGGTGATTCATTAATAGGCACTCCTGTTCAAAAGATTCCACTGAGTTTGTTGGAACGTTTACTTAAGTTAAATAAGTATGTAGCGAATGCTGATGTGTTCATTGATATAAAAGGAAATTTACAAGTTAACTTAACACAACGCAAACCAGTATTAAGGATAATGAATGCTAACATGCAAAGTTATTACCTCGATGAAAAAGGTGAAAAGATGCCAATCTCGAGTTTGTACTCTGCTAATGTGTTGGTAGTGAATGGTGCCATTAACGAACAGTATGATGGATTAAACGACATTGTACAATCGAATTTAGTGCGTTCTTTATTTTATTTAGGGAACGTAATTAGAGACGATAAATTTTGGGCTGCACAAGTAGAACAAATTTACGTTGAGCAGAATCAAGATATTGTGCTGATTCCTCGTTTAGGAGATCATAAAATTGTTTTTGGTGATACCAGCAATACCTATGAAAAGTTGAGTAATCTTCTGGTTTTTTACCAGAAGGCGATGCCAAAAGTAGGTTGGCAAACCTATCATACCATCAATGTTAAATTTAAAGGACAGTTGGTATGTAGCAGAAGAGACAAAGTAGAATTACCTATCCTAAATTTAAACGATAGTTTAACACTAAGGGTAGACAGTACAAAAAAAATAGTAGAAGATAAAAAATTATAAATATGGAAAATTCGGATATCGTAGTAGGACTAGACATCGGAACAACAAAAATTTGTGCAATTGTTGGTTTACGCACAGAACATGGAAAAATACAAGTGTTGGGTATGGGAAAAGCAGAGTCGGCTGGAGTATCGCGCGGGGTAGTTACAAATATCGAGAAAACAATTAAAGGCATAAAGTTGGCTATCGAAGAAGCATCAGCAAAATCGAATTGCGATATTTCGGAAGTAGTTGTTGGCATTGCTGGGCAGCATATAAAAAGTTTGCAACACCGTGGCATCATTGTGAGAAATTCTACGGAAGATGAAATTTCACGTGCCGATGTAGATCGTTTAATTGAAGACATGTATCGATTAGCGATGCCTCCGGGAGAAAAAATTATTCATGTATTGCCACAAGAATTTACAGTGGATAATGAGCAAGGAATTTTAGAACCCATTGGTATGTCGGGAATTCGTTTGGAAGCAAACTTCCACGTAATTACCGGACAAATTACAGCGGCAAATAATATTGTAAAATGTATCGACAGGGCAGGCTTATTGGCTACAGACATGGTTTTAGAACCTTTAGCAAGTGCAGATGCTGTGTTGAGTGATGAAGAGAAAGAAGCAGGGGTAGTGTTGGTAGATATTGGTGGAGGAACCTCAGATATCGCAATATTTTATGAAGGTATTATCAGACATACAGCAGTTATTCCATTCGGTGGAAATAGCATTACCGAAGACATAAGAGAAGGTTGCGCTGTGATGAAAAATACAGCAGAGGCATTAAAGGTAAAATTTGGTTCGGCGTTAGCTGATGAGAATAAAGATGAAGAAGTGATTTCGATACAGGGTTTAAAAGGTAGAGAACCGAAAGAAGTTTCGGTGAAAAATTTAGCCTACATAATCCAAGCGCGCATGGAAGAAATTTTAGAGCAAGTGAAGTATGAAATCCAAGCTTCAGGTTTTGAGAAAAAGATTCGTGCAGGTGCAGGTATTGTGGTAACTGGTGGTGGTGCCCAATTAAAACACATGACACAATTAGTTGAATACATTACGGGTATTGATGCACGTATAGGCTACCCAAATGAGCACTTAGCTAAAACAAATTTCGATGATATTAAGAGCCCGATGTATTCAACAGGTATTGGATTGGTAATTAAGGGTTTGCAATATTTAGAAATGCAAAGAGAGAAAAATCAAAGAAGAGGCCAAAAAACTTTAGTGGAAAAAGAAACAAAAGTAGAAAGAGAAAAAAGTCAAGGTTCTTCTTTCTTGAAAGGAATTTTAAATAAAGGAGAGAAATTCTTTTTGAAAGATATTGAAGATATAGACGACAAAGGATTTACAAAGTAAGAAACATAAAACGACAAAATATGAAATTCGAGATGTTGAAAGACAAATCATCAATTATAAAAGTAATTGGTGTAGGTGGTGGCGGTGGAAACGCTGTTAATCACATGTACAATCAAGGAATCGTAGGTGTTGATTTCATCATTTGCAATACGGATGCACAAGCATTGGAATTAAGTCCTATACCAAACAAAGTACAATTAGGCGCAAGCTTAACTGAAGGTAGAGGAGCAGGTTCTATTCCTGAAGTAGGAAAAAATTCTGCTATAGAGTCTATTGATGATGTAAAGGAATTGCTAGGTTCTACTACCAAAATGATATTTATTACTGCCGGAATGGGTGGTGGTACAGGTACTGGTGCAAGCCCTATTATTGCACAAGCTGCAAAAGAGTTAGGAATCTTAACGGTAGGTATTGTTACAACGCCGTTTAATTTTGAAGGTAAGCGTAGAAAACAACAAGCAGAGGAAGGTTTAGAAGCGTTTAAAAAACATGTAGATACATTACTCGTTATTTCGAACGATAAATTACGTGAAATGTATGGCAACTTAACTTTATCGAATGCCTTTGCAGAAGCCGATAATATTTTAACTACCGCTGCCAAAGGTATCGCCGAAATTATAACAGTACCTGGTTATATAAACGTTGATTTTGAAGATGTGAAAACGGTGATGCAAAACAGTGGTGTAGCGATTATGGGATCTGCCTCGGCAGAAGGAGAGGGCAGGGCATTTAAAGCCGTACAAAATGCTTTGGCATCGCCATTGTTGAATGATAATGATATTGAAGGCGCACGTTATATTTTATTAAACATAACTTCTGGTGAGCAAGAAGTATTGATGGATGAAGTTTCGGAGATTACCGATTATATTCAAAATCAAGCAGGCTTAACGGCCGATATTATTTGGGGTAATTGTTACGATGAAACCTTAGGAGATAAAATTAGTGTAACGCTTATCGCTACAGGTTTTCAAACTAAAGAGGAACGCTTTTCAAAAGCAATACCGAATGCTGATAAAAAAGTGATTCCACTTTCTATTGAAAACACACCAATCATCGAAAACAATATTCCAGTGGTAAACACATCGATTAAAGATGATGAAGTTGAGCCTGCAGTGAATAGTCTTGAGCAGATACTTACGTTAAAATCAGAAACAATAGATGATGATGTTAAACAAGTAGAAGAGATAACACTACAAGTACCAGTTGTAGAAGAATCACCGGCAGTGCAGAAAGCTCCACCGATGATTTTGAAAAAACACATCGTGGAAGAGTCCGAGCTAAGTACTTTTATTAAAGAAGATGTAAAGAGAGAAGCTCCAGCGGCAATGAAACAAGTGAATTTATTTGATTTTATTCCAGCGCCAGAGCCCAAGGTAGAACCAGTAAAAGAGCAAGAGCCATTTCGTTTGTTAGATAAAGAAGATGTTGAGTTTAAAATTATCAATAAAACACCACAAGAAAGTGCGGAGAACGACGAGTTGGAAGAGCAAATGCGTAAAAATAAAGAGCGAATTAACCGCTTGAAAGAATTGAGTATGCGTTTAAGAACACCTAATGGCGTAAACGATTTAGACCAAGAACCAGCTTATTTAAGAAAAAAACAGGCAATGGATAATACCCCTCTTTCTTCGGAGTCGCAAGTATCGCGTTATACAATTACTGAAGAGAATGGTCAACCTCAAATTCGTCCGAACAATCCGTTCTTACACGACAATGTTGATTAACTAAAGAAAATTAAAAATAGCCGTAAGCGTTATTCGGGAAACCGGGTGGCGCTTTTTTTTTAATACGACTATACTACAAATCTGCCTCTCGACCATTTAACTTTCAACTATCAACTCAACTCCAACCACCTAAATTCCTTTGCATCCAATTCAGCTGTAACTTCCTCCAGCTCCTTCGAAAGTGCAATGATTGCATCGACATCGGTGGTACTTAAAAGCAACTCGTTAATTTCCTTTTTTCTATTTTCTAATTGCTTTATACTTCCTTCTAGCTCGTCTAATTCTTTCTGCTCTTTAAAGCTTCTTTTCTTTACCACAGGAGTGGCAGTGGTATTTTTTTGTGCCTGATTTCTCTCTGCCTTGAGTCGGGCTTTTTCTTGTTCTTCTTCCTCTTCTTTTTCTACTCGGTAATCGGTGTAGTTTCCGTTGTAAGTGCGAACATGTCCCTCGCCTTCGAAGATGAATAAATGGTCGGTGAGTTTATCTACTAAATAACGATCGTGGGAAACAAGTACTAAACATCCTGGGAAGGATAATAGGAAATCTTCTAAGATGTTGAGTGTGTCGATGTCTAAGTCGTTGGTGGGCTCATCCAGAATTAAAAAATTTGGATTGAGCATTAATACGCGCATCAATTGCAAACGCTTGCGTTCGCCTCCACTTAGTTTCGAAACTTTATCGTTTTGCTTTTGTGGCGGGAATAAAAACTTCGTTAATAATTGCGAGGCACTTAATTGTTTTCCATCGGCCATGATGATGTGGTCGGCGACTTCGCGTACTACATCAATCACTTTTTTACTCTCATCAAACGATAATCCATCTTGTCGGTAATACCCGTAAACAGTACTCTCTCCAACCACTACCTTTCCTTTATCAGGCTGAATTTGTTCCGTAATTAATTGCAAGAAGGTCGATTTTCCGGAACCATTTTTTCCAGCAACACCCACTCGATCTTTTTTCTTAAACACATAAGAAAAATCGTTGATGATGTTTTTATCGCCATACGATTTGCCAACATGGTGTAACTCTAAAATCTTATTTCCTTGTGTACTCATCTTAATGCTGAGTTCCACTTCTTGGTTCGGTCTTAATTCTTTGGTTTTATCTTCGAGCTCTCCAAAGGCATCAATGCGTGCTTTCGATTTGGTGGTTCGCGCTTTCGGCTGACGTCGCATCCACTCTAATTCTTTGCGCCAAAGGTTTTTATTTTTCTCGAAGCTGGCTTTATCCATTTCTTCTCGCTCTGCTTTCTTCTCCAAATAATAAGAATAGTTTCCTTTATATTGAAATACTTTTCCTCTATCGATTTCCATGATTTCATTACACACATTATCTAAAAAATAACGATCGTGTGTAACCATGATGAGTGTGCGATTCCCTTTATTTAAATACTCTTCCAACCATTCGATGGTATCAATATCCAAATGGTTGGTA
>JACCDK010428746.1_pt1 | contig 12389 bp, 9 predicted proteins | sample 7445871 | NCBI WGS metagenome assembly JACCDK01 (sample SAMN15323436, study PRJNA562643) | freshwater metagenome | isolation source: river surface water | place: USA:Blue River Watershed | collected 2017-08-15
GAACAGACTCGGTTGGAGTAGCACTCGGTTCGTACGGCGTAAACGTGGGTCCCGGTTGATTTTGGTTGATTGCTCCCACAACAATTGCCACAACAATCGCTACGGCAGAGACACCGAGCAGAGCGAGAACTGCAATCCATGGCCAGACCACTGGTTTCTTAGGCGCTTTGATTTCTTGCACCGGAATCACCGTGGTCTTGTCGGTTAAGTTTGCTTGTGTAATTACTTTCGTCGCAGCCGATCGAGTAGGCGCATAGCTCATTAGAGACTCGGCTCGCTCAGCGAGTGCAAGTGCACTTGCTGGGCGTTGGTTTGGTTTCTTGGCTAAACACAACATGATCAAATTGCGGACGCGTTCATCAATTGCCGACGGAAGTGCCGGAGGGGCGTCGTTGATTTGCGCCATCGCAATTGCCATTTGATTTTCGCCGCCGAATGGACGATGTCCGGCTAACGCTTCATAGGCGACTATTCCAAGTGAGTAGATATCGGTTGACGGGCTAGCCGGCTTTCCGGTTGCCTGTTCTGGAGCAAGGTACTGAACTGTTCCCATAACCTGTCCGGTGGCGGTCAGATGCGCCTGATCAGCAACGCGCGCGATGCCAAAGTCAGTTATTTTCACTTCACCGTTTGGGGTAATCAGTAGGTTCCCCGGTTTTACATCGCGGTGCACAAGACCCTCAAGATGGGCTTCGTGCAGAGCTCTAGCGGTTTGCGAAACAATGTCGAGCACCTTGTCGCTAGTCAGTGTTTTTTCGCGTTCAAGCAGCTTGGCTAGAGACTCACCAGGCACCAATTCCATCACCAGATAGGCGCTGCCGCCGTCTTCGCCGTAGTCGTAAACACTGGCGATTCCGTCGTGAGTCACCATGGCCGCATGACGGGCTTCGGTGCGGAAGCGCTCGATGAACCCAGGATCGCCCAGGTACTCGGGTTTCAAAATCTTGATGGCGACATCCCTCAGGATCACCTCGTCATGCGCCTGCCAAACCTCGCCCATGCCGCCAATGGCAATTCGGCTAACCAGTTTGTAGCGGCCACCGTAAAGTTGACCTACCTCAGGCTTCATCTGTTCAACACCGCCTGCATAACTTTGGCTGCGACTGGAGCAGCCAGGGTATTTCCTCGACCTGCTTGGCCAAGTCCTCCGCCGTCTTCAATCACAACAGCAATTGCCACCTTTGGGTTATTGGCCGGGGCAAAGCCGGTAAACCAAAGTGTGTATGGCTCACCCTTTCCGTTTTGTGCGGTTCCAGTTTTACCGGCGACCGATACACCTTTGATTGAACCATTCGAACTAACACCGCTCGCCACCGCTGCAATCATCATTTTCTTGACTTGGTCTGCATTGCTTAGCGAAATAGGAGTGGAAAATTCAGATGGTTTTGGCGCAAATAGAGATGACAGATTTGCTGATTGAACATTTTCAATCAGGTTCGGTTTCATCAACTTTCCACCGTTTGCAATGGCAGCGCTGATCATGGCAATTTGTAATGGAGTTACTCGAACATCAAACTGACCGAATGATGACAAAGCCACCTGGGCGTCATCCATATTTTTTGGATAAGTACTTGCGGTAGAGCGCAGCGGGGTTTCGATTGCTTGGCCAAAACCAAATTTTTCTGCTTGGGCGCGAATTGCATCTTGTCCGAGGGCAATACCAAGTTGAGCAAAAGGAATGTTGCACGAAAGTTTCAAGGCATCGGCGATTGTCACCGTGCTTTTACCTCCACATTTTCCTTCGCCTGAATTTTGAATGTAAGTGTTGGTTCCTGGCAATTTGTATTTGACTGGGTTTGGAAGAGTTGATTCAGGACTCCATTTTCCAGATTCGAAAGCCGCAGCCGCCATCAGAATTTTGAAAACTGAACCAGGAGCGTAAAGAGTTCCGCTGATTGCTTTGTTAACCAGCGGGGAATTCTTATCGTTCAGTAGACTCGCATAACTTTCACCTGAGCTTGTTCCGTTGTGCACCGCAAGCAAGTTGGCATCAAAACCAGGTTTTGAAACCATGGCCAAAATGTTTCCGGTGCTTGGTTCGATAGCGACAACGGCACCTTTCAGTTTGCCCATTGCATCCCAGGCCGTTTTCTGCACCACGGGATCAATCGTGAGCTCTACCGAGGCTCCGGTAACCGGATTTCCGCTCAACAGAGCGTTGATTTGCTCAAAGAATTGAGTTGAGTTCTTGCCGGTCAGGTAGCTGTTCATGGAGGATTCGAGACCGGTTGCCCCCTGGTAGAAACTGAAGAATCCGGTAATCGCGGAATACATCGAGCTCGAATACACCCGGGTGTAATGAAAATTGTCATCAGAACTCTCGGAATACGCGATTGGTTCGCCGTCTACCAAAATTGCACCGCGTTGGGTTTTATAAGAGTCGTAAACGGCACGTACGTTTCGAGGATCTTGAGCAAGTGAATCTGCGCTAAGCACTTGAATGGTAGAAGAAGAAATCAGCAGCGCGGCAAACATAGCGATGATTAGTGCCACTACGCGTTTTAGTTCGCGATTCAACGTGCACCTCCAGCTTTTGCGCTGTCGGATATGCGAAGAAGTAGTCCGATGATGATCCAGTTTGCTAACAACGACGAACCACCAGCTGCAAGTAATGGCGTTGTCAATCCGGTGAGTGGAACCACGCGGGTTACTCCACCAATAACAATGAAAGTTTGTAGTGCAATAACAAAACTCAAACCAATGGCCAGTAGCTTGCTGAAGTCGTCTTTGTGGTTAAATGCAATGCGAGCACCTCTGGCAACGATCAAAAGATAAATTGCCAGAATTGCAAAAATTCCGGCTAGACCCAATTCCTCACCTAGAGACGCAATAATAAAATCGCTTTCGGCAAGCGGAACCAGTTGAGGCACTCCACCACCAAGCCCGGTTCCAATCACACTTCCGTGAGCCAGCCCAAAAATCCCTTGAACTAATTGATAGCTACCGCCGACTGCATCGTAGTTTGCAGGGTCAAAAGGATTTAGCCATGCGTTGAATCGGCCAGACACGTAATCCATAAATCGCGATGCAAAAAATGCAGAGGTGAAGAACATGCCTAATCCAACAATTACGTATATTGCGCGCCCGGTGGCTACGTAAATCATCACGAGAAAGAGTCCAAAGTAGAGCAGAGATGTCCCCAGGTCTCGCTCACCAATTAGTACTAAAAGACTTACGGCCCAGATTGCGAGGATTGGGCCTAGTTCGCGAGCACGAGGAAGCTGTAAGCCCAAGAATTTAGGACCCACCACCGCTAGGGAATCACGCCGAGTTACCAGGTAGCCGGCGAAGAAAATGGTCAGAGCGATTTTGGCTAGCTCACCAGGTTGGAAGGTCAGCCCCCCAATCGAAATCCACAGGTGCGCGCCATTGATGGTCTTTCCAATAAAGGGGAGCATCGGCGAGATTAGAAGTGCCAAACCGATGACCATGGAAATGTATACGTAACGGCGCAGAAACAGGTGGCTCGGGATAAACCAAATAACGGCCGCAGCCGCGAGAATGGCCACCACCGTCCAGATCACCTGTTTCACACCAAAAAGCTCAGTGCCACCCGAGGCTAAAGTGGCTAGGTCTAAGCGGTAGATCTCGGCTACTCCAAGTCCGTTTAGGAGCATGGCGGCAGGGAGAATCAGCGAATCCGCCTCACGAGCCCTAAAGCGCAGTAGCAAATGCAGCAGCAGGCTGGCCACCGCTAACGGAGCCCAATAGAGCAGCAGGTCCCAGGTGAGAATTTCGATGGTTGAAAGCTGAATTTGTGCCAGTTCGAAGGCGTTGATACCCATGGCGAACAGCAAGAGCATGAGTTCGATGTTTCGATTTCGGGGGACCACACGAACAATCTTTGAGATGTCAATTGCAGCTGTCTGAGTGCTCAATTACTCACCTCCCAAATTCAGAAGTGTTTTTAATTTTGCGAGGATGTCGTTGATTGAATCGCCACTGATTGTGCGCTCAACCAATTCCTTTTGATAAGGATTCAGATCTGACACAAGAGTAGAGGTGCGTTCATACAGCGTGCTAAAACGAAGCGGTCCGAAAGCTTCGCGAATACCTTTGAAAATTGCAACATAGCCGTTTTGCTCGCCTATGTAGAAACGTGTCTGCGTGTAGTTGTATAGGGAGTTGAGAAGAATCACCACAAATGCAATCAAGATTAAAACCAAAGTTGCACTTCGAATTTTGCGCCAACGAACTTTGGCACGCGTCTCGTTGAGAATCTTGTCAAGCAACTCCTCGGACTCAACGGCAAATTCAGCGTCGGCTGGTTGACGGGTGAGAAGATCGCGAAGAATTCTAGGATTGAAGATTTCAACTATACGGCGACCCTTGTGCTCTGCAATCACCACATCGTTCTCTGCAGAACCGACGAACTTTGGTTTTGCAGGAGTAACCGTTTGAACATTCGGTGAAAGAACGTCGACAATAACAACGGTTACGTTGTCAGGTGCTCCATGCTCAAGAGCTTCGTAGACTAGCAACTCGGCAGCTTCTTCAACATCAACATTCTTATTAAGCACGATTTGCGATATGACATCTTCTGGAACAACTCCAGAAAGTCCATCGCTACATAAAAGCCAACGATCACCAGGATTGGCGTCGTGAATCTCAGAATCGATTTCTAATTCAATTTCGACATCCCCTAGAACGCGCATCAATACATTGCGTCGCGGGTGAACCAGAGCCTCTTCTTCTGTAATTCGACCGGTATCTACCAGTCGTTGCACAAAGGTGTGGTCTTTAGAAATTTGTCTTAACTTGCCGTCACTAACTCGGTAGATGCGCGAATCACCAATGTGAGAAAGTGCAATCTTGTTATCCACCACCATTAGGCCTGAGAAAGTGGTGCCCATGCCTCGCAGCTCTTGGTGATCTTCCACAGTCCTGGCGAGTTTCTCATTGGCTGCCTCGAGTGCCGAATCAATCTCGCGAATTGCCTGCTGAGGAGTCTCGTAATGCCGGTCGGCACCGGCCACTGCTTGGGAAACCATGGCCGAGGCGATGTCACCTCCGGCATGCCCGCCCATACCATCGGCAACAAAGAAGAAGTTGTATCCCGCATAGCCGGAGTCTTGATTACTCTTACGAACCTTGCCGATATTGCTGGCCGCAAAGGCTTGCACGGTCATGTTCGGTTACGCTCGCAATTCAAAAATGGTTTTACCAATTCGAATTGGTTGACCCACCTTAACAACTGCAGGTGTGCCAATTCGATTTTCACCAATGTAGGTGCCATTGGTTGAGTTCAAGTCTTGAATCAACCAGTCGTTGTTGATTAAAACTAATTTCGCGTGCTGAGTTGATGCGTATTCGTCATCTATTACCAAATCGCTATTTTCGGCTCGTCCAATAGTTAGTTCACGACCAACCAAGCGAACCTCTGTGCCACGACGAGGACCATCAGTAACAACAACTTTGGTGGCGTTTATTCCGCTCGGTTCACTCATCAGGGCTTCGGTGAGTGAATTTGCTGGCGCCGATGGAATCACCGGTTGCGAAACTCTTTGGGGTGCATTAGCTTCGGCAACTCGTGAAACAACTTTTTGACCAAATAAGTCGGCACGAATTACAGAAATTATCGTGAATATAAATGTCCAGAGCACAACGAGAAATGCAATTCGAACAATAAATAGCGCTAACTCACTCATTGTTTACCTTGCTTGCCACTACACGGAAAACAAATTCACTTCGACCAGCAGAAATTACATCGTCGTTTTGCAGGGGACTCTCCGAAATGGATTTCCCGTTCAACTTAGTGCCGTTGGTCGAGCCGAGGTCGCGCACTCCGGCTTTTGTTCCATCCCACAATATTTCAAAGTGTTTGCGACTCATGCCGGAGTCATCAATTTGAATATCGGCGGATGAATCGCGGCCAATCGAAGTTCGCGCTCCGGTCAGTAAAAATCGTTTGCCATTGTGATCAATCGCTGGCGACCAGGTCACTTCGATTTCTTCGGTGGTTGAGGTAACTGAAACCTGACCCAGAGGTAGGCTGCCGTCCTCAATCAGTTTGATATCTAGAGCTGCTCCGAACTGGAAACCCTGCTTGTGTGCGTGTTTCTGGGTTAGGTCGCTTAGTTCTGAAACCAGGGCGTTACCGAGAGCGCGCATCCTTGTGAAATCGGGTGACGAGAGACGAACCAGAAAAGTATTCGGGGCCAAAATTCGATCGCGGCTAACAATGCTGGCCTTGGCATCCATCTCGGCTCGAATGGCCGAAGCGATTTCAATTGGCTGAAGCTCGCTCTTGAAAGTCTTAGAAAAGGCGCCCGTGACGATGCGTTCCAGACCCTTTTCAAAGTTCTCTAAGAAACCCAACAAACACCGCCTTTCGAACCAGTTTAACCGTGAACTCAAAGAAAACCCCGCCCCGAAGCCTCAAGCCAAAATGCCCAAACCTCCAAGTTGGCTGGGAGGTTCATCTGTAAACCCTGATTCACAGGGATTTTCGCAGGCTCTTTCTTTACTTTGAATCTGTCCCCAACGAAAGGATCCATCAAATGGAAAAGAAACTCAGCAACAAGCTGGCAATTGCCGGCGCAACCGTTTTGACCCTCGCTGGTGTAGCAGTGGCTGCACCCGCTCTAGCAGCTGGAAACACAGGTTCAACCGACTCTGGAAGCACCACTTCAACCGCGGCCCCAACCTTTGGTAAAGGTCACGGCGGTAAAGGCCACGGCCCAAAGGGAACGATGACCAGCCAGACCGTGACCGTTAACGTACCGACCGATGGCACCTACATGCTGGTAGTTACCGAGGCGGCCCCAACCTTGCCAACCGGAGTTACTCCTCCTACGGACGCAAACGGTAACCCGCTGCCTGCTCCAAAGCCACGCAGCCACGCGATTACCCTGACCGGTACCGGCACTCAGACGGTGACTATCCCTGGCTTACACACTGGAAAATTCACCCTTCAACTGGTCAAGCTTTCTGGCACCGCGGTTAACGGCGAAGTTGGCACCGACGGGAAGTTAATCGCCCCGATCACTGTTGGATAAATTGCAACACTTCTAATTCTCCGTTGAAGCACAAAAGGGCCCCAGAAATGGGGTCCTTTTTTGCTTCCAAAACGGCACCCCCAATCGGGCTACAACCCGCATAAACACTGAGAACTACAACCATGTAATTTGTCGAGAATTGGATGCTTTTCGAGGTAGAATTTGAGGGTTAGCAACCCCGAAAATCAGTCGCTCTGGGAGCGCATTTCAGTGGGCCTAATCCAGTAAAAGGAGCACCACATGAACGCACCCGATAACAGCTACGACGCCGGAAATATCCAAGTTTTGGAAGGCCTCGAGGCCGTTCGCAAGCGTCCCGGAATGTACATTGGCTCCACTGGTCCCCGTGGTCTTCACCACCTGGTTTACGAAATCGTGGATAACTGCGTTGATGAGGCGCTCGCGGGATACTGCGACACCATCGACGTCACAATCACAAAAGAGGGCTGGATCCGCGTTGCCGACAACGGCCGAGGTATTCCGGTGGCCGTCCACCCAACCGAGGGTAGAAGCACCCTAGAAGTGGTGCTCACGGTGCTGCACGCCGGTGGAAAATTCGGCGGCGGCGGATACGCGGTATCTGGCGGACTACACGGTGTTGGCGCCTCGGTAGTTAACGCTCTTTCAACTGAGCTTCGCGCAGTAGTTGCGCGTGATGGCCACCTTTGGACTCAGCAATTCAAAATGGGTGTACCAACCGGCGATGTTAAGCAGGGTCCAAAGTCTGACACCACCGGAACGGTAATCGAGTTTCTAGCAAACCCAGACATTTTTGAAACCGTTGAATACGACTACGAAACTTTGCGTCAGCGTTTTCAGCAGATGTGTTTCTTGAATAAGGGTTTACAGATTTCACTCTTCGACGAGCGAAGCGGTAAAGAAGACACCTATCTTTATGAACGCGGTTTAGCTGATTACGTGGAGTACCTGAACTCAACTAAGAAAACCGAAGTGGTCAATCCGGAAATTATTGGTTTTGAATCCGAAACCAAAGAGAAAAACCTAAGCGTTGAAATTGCAATGCAGTGGACCAACGGTTACAACGAATCAGTTCACACCTATGCAAATACCATCAACACTCACGAGGGTGGAACTCACGAAGAAGGTTTTCGTGCGGCGCTGACTTCACTACTCAACAAATACGCTCGTCAAACAAACTTGCTCAAAGAAAAAGACGAAAACCTAACCGGAGACGACTGCCGCGAAGGTTTGACCGCGGTTATCTCGGTGAAAATTTCTGAACCGCAGTTTGAAGGCCAGACTAAAACCAAACTCGGTAATACCGAAGTAAAAGCTTTCGTGCAAAAAGTTGTGAACGAACAACTGGGTGACTGGCTAGAGCGCCACCCAAACATCGCCAAAGACATCGTGCGCAAGGCAATCCAGGCGGCATCAGCTCGTCAGGCTGCCCGCAAGGCCCGCGAGGCCACTCGCCGCAAGGGATTGCTGGAGTCTGGCGGCATGCCTGGCAAGTTGCGCGACTGCTCAAGCAGAGACCCGAAGAAATCTGAAATCTACATCGTTGAGGGTGATTCGGCAGGCGGTTCCGCAATGCGCGGACGCGATCCAGAAACCCAAGCGATACTTCCGCTTCGCGGCAAAATCCTTAACGTTGAACGTGCGCGCCTAGATCGAATGTTGGCAAACACCGAAGTGCAAGCACTCATCACCGCATTCGGAACCGGCATCGGTGAAGAATTCGATATCGAAAAAGCTCGCTATCACAAATGCGTACTTATGGCAGACGCCGATGTCGACGGACAGCACATTCGCACCTTGCTTTTGACTTTCTTGTACCGTCACATGCGTCCACTTATCGATCACGGTTTTGTCTATCTTGCTCAACCACCGTTGTTCCGCATCAAGTGGTCAAATGCTCCGCACCAATATGTTTTTAGCGACGAAGAACGCGATGCCGAATTGGCAAAGGGCCAAGCAACCGGAAAAAAGATTCCAAAAGAAAACGCAATTCAGCGTTACAAGGGTCTTGGTGAAATGGACTACGACGAACTTTGGGACACCACCATGGATCCGGCGAAGCGCACTTTGCTTCAGGTAACTCTCGATGACGCAGCGCGTGCTGACGCAATCTTCAGCACACTGATGGGTGACGACGTAGAAGCACGTCGTACTTTTATTCAGCAAAATGCAAAAGACGTTCGCTTCCTAGACATCTAAAGAGAAGATCATGGCAGACGAAGAAGTAACCACTACACACGACAACATCGAACAGGTCGACCTACAGGTCGAAATGCAACGCAGCTACCTCGACTACGCGATGAGCGTTATCGTCGGTCGAGCACTTCCAGATGTGCGCGACGGACTCAAGCCTGTTCACCGTCGCGTGATTTACGCAATGTACGACGGCGGGTATCGCCCAGACAAGCAGTTCAGCAAGTGTTCTCGCGTGGTTGGCGATGTCATGGGTCAGTTCCACCCGCACGGCGATACCGCCATTTACGACACACTGGTTCGCCTCGTGCAGGACTGGAACCTCCGCTATCCGCTGGTCAGCGGTCAGGGCAACTTCGGCTCACCGGGCAACGACCCAGCCGCCGCCCCCCGTTACACCGAGTGCCGTATGGCCAACCTCGCCATGGAGATGGTCCGCGACATCGACGAAGAAACCGTCGACTTCCAAGACAACTACGACGGCCGCACCCAGGAACCAACCATCCTGCCAAGCCGCATCCCCAACCTACTGATCAACGGCTCAATCGGTATTGCCGTTGGTATGGCCACCAACATCCCGCCGCACAACCTAAAAGAAGTGGCCGCCGGAGCCCAGTGGTACCTAAAGAACCCTGAAGCCAGCAACGAACAACTCCTCGAAGAGCTGCTCAAGCACATCAAAGGCCCAGACTTCCCAACCGGAGCCGAAATTTTAGGCCGCTCCGGCATCGAGGCTGCCTACCGCACCGGCCGTGGCTCGATCATCATGCGCGCGATTGTCAACGTTGAAGAAATTCACAACCGCACCTGCCTAGTGGTCACCGAACTGCCGTATCAGGTAAACCCAGACAACCTCGCTGAGAAGATTGCCGAACTAGTCAAGCTAGGCAAGCTGACCGGCATCGCTGACATCCGTGACGAAACTTCCGGCCGCACCGGTCAGCGTCTAGTCATCGTTCTCAAGAAAGATGCAGTTGCCAAGGTTGTCTTGAACAATCTCTTCAAGCTCACTCCATTGCAGGAGAACTTCTCTGCAAACATGCTTGCTCTTGTCGATGGAGTACCGAGAACCCTTTCACTCGACGGCTTCATCAAAGAATGGGTCAACCATCAGGTTGAAGTTATCGTTCGGCGCACTCAGTACCGCCTCAAGAAAGCCGAAGAACGTGCACACATTTTGCGCGGATACCTAAAGGCGCTCGATGCACTCGATGAAGTCATCGCGCTTATCCGCAAGTCGGCAACTGTCGACGACGCTCGCGACGGTCTAATAAAACTTCTCAAAATCGATGAACTGCAAGCACGCGCAATTTTGAACATGCAGTTGCGTCAGCTCGCCGCACTAGAGCGTCAGAAAATTATCGACGAAGCCGCCGAACTCGAAAAACTAATTCTCGAATACCAGGCCATTCTCGCCGACCCACAGAAACAAAGAAATATCGTCAGTGAAGAATTACAAGAAATCACCGATAAGCACGGAGACGAACGCCGCACACAAATTGTGGCCGGCATCGACGGCGACGTAACCAAAGAAGACCTCATTCCTGAAGAAGAGATGGTCATCTCACTTACTCGCGGCGGCTATATCAAGCGCACCAAGAGTGACAGTTACCGATCACAACACCGTGGCGGCAAGGGAGTGAAGGGTGCGAGCCTGCGCGCAGACGACGTAGTCGAACACTTCTTTGTAACCACCACTCACCATTGGTTGTTGTTCTTCACCAACAAGGGTCGTGTTTATCGCGCCAAAGCTCATGAGGTGCTCGAGGCTGGCCGCGATACCAAGGGTCAGCACGTAGCCAACCTACTTGCCATGCAGCCAGACGAAAAGGTTGCATCGGTGCTCGACATCAAGGATTACAACCAAGCTCCTTACCTGCTTCTTGCCACCAAAAAGGGTCTGGTCAAGAAAACTGAACTCACCCAGTACGACACTCCTCGAACCGGTGGCATCATCGCAATCAAACTAAAGGAAGACGACGAAGTAGTTGCAGCACTCCTCACCAAGGAAAGCGACGACCTTCTTCTTGTAAGTCACAAGGGAATGTCAATCCGATTTAGTGCAAGCAACGAATCACTGCGTCCAATGGGCCGCGACACTTCTGGCAACATGGGAATGAGCTTCCGCAAGGGCGACGAATTACTAAGTGCAAGCGTGATCAACGACGTTGAAGATTCTTACGTGTTTGTAGTTACCGAGGGTGGCTATGCAAAGCGCACTGAAGTTAGCCAATACCGAGCACAAAACCGTGGCGGTCTAGGCATCAAGGTCGCCAAGCTCGAAGAAAAGCGCGGAGACCTTGTTGGCGCTTTAATTGTGGCCGAAGACGACGAAGTACTCGTGGTTCTCGAGAGCGGTAGAGTTGTGCGCAGTGCAGTTAAAGAAGTACCGGCAAAGGGCCGCGACACAATGGGAGTTGTCTTCGCACGATTCGAAGAAACCGACAGCGTGATCGGACTCGCGAGAAACACCGAGCGAAACCTAGAGGAAACCAATGAGTAACTTCATCAGCAAAGTCACCAAGCGTAACTTGACTCCGCTTAAGCAAGTCAAGCTCAAGCTGGTTCATATCGATTTCTGGTCTGCCACCAAAGCCGGTTTCCTGGTCAGCCTGGCACTCGGAATCGCCACCATTGTTGGCTTCGCTTTCGTCTGGTTAGTACTTTCAACCACCGGTCTTTTTAGTCAGTTGAACTCATTGATCAACTCAGCAGGGTCAACCGGAGCCGACGTAGGCACTGTGCTTTCGCTACCTCGCATGCTCTCATTCGCTGGCACCTTGGCAATCGTGGATGTCGTCCTCGGCACGGTGCTTGCCGGAATCAGCGCCCTGATCTTTAACATCATCGCTCGCATCACCGGTGGCGTGCGCATTGGTTTCACCAACGAGCAGTAGCCAAAACTGGTTTGACCTCAAAGGCCCAAGCCAGTAAAGTTAACAAGGCTCTTGGGCCTATAGCTCAGGTGGTTAGAGCGCTTCACTGATAATGAAGAGGTCGGAGGTTCAAGTCCTCCTAGGCCCACCAAGCAGCCTCTTCAGAGATGAAGTAAAAACTCAAAACCCGCAAGGGGACTTAGCTCAGTTGGTAGAGCACCTGCTTTGCAAGCAGGGGGTCAGGGGTTCGACCCCCCTAGTCTCCACAATGTAGTTCAGAAGTTAAAAATCCCTCCGATGACTCGGAGGGGTTTTTCCTTTAACGCACGTTCGGTAAACCGAA
>JACCDK010915970.1_pt1 | contig 12389 bp, 11 predicted proteins | sample 7445871 | NCBI WGS metagenome assembly JACCDK01 (sample SAMN15323436, study PRJNA562643) | freshwater metagenome | isolation source: river surface water | place: USA:Blue River Watershed | collected 2017-08-15
CAGCAGCGAATCGGGCATCACCGGCCCGGTGTACGAGATCCGCACCTACGGCATCAAGACCGGTGGCGTGCAACCCACCATCGACCTGCCGGAGCAGTACGTGCCCGCGCGCGACAAGCTCTCGCCCTGCGTGGTGGCCATGGTCGCGCTCGACGGCCCGCTGCGCTTCACCAACATCTGGGCCTACGAAAGCCTGAACGTCCGCAGCCAGATCCGCGCGGAAGCCGTGGCCCAGGGCATCTGGCCGCCCAAAGGCGGCCCCGCGCACCTGACCACGAACATGGTGTCGACGATCGCCATGCCCACAGCCGTGTCGCCGCTCAAGTGATAGCGCCATGGGCCGCACTCATTCCCTCGCCTACCTGAGCTCGCACCGCTGCACGCCCGCCGAGGCCATCCGCATCGCAGCGCAGACCGGCTACCAGTTCGTCGGCCTGCGCCTGTGGCCCAACGCTCCCGGCGCGCCACAGCAGCACCTGCTGGACCAACCCACAGCCCTGCGAGAAGCGCTGGCCGCGCAGCGCGACACCGGCGTGGGCGTGTTCGACCTCGAAATCATCCGCATCAACGAAGGTTTTGATCCGCACACCTGGGACGCGCTCTACGACGTGGGGGCACAGCTGCAGGCCAAAGCCATTCTGGTGGCGGGAGACGACCCGGACGAGGCGCGCCTGACCGCCAACTACGCGCATCTGTGTGAAGTTATGCAGCCCTACGGCATGACGGCCGATCTGGAGTTCATGCCCTGGACGGCAGTGAAGGACGCGAAGTCGGCACTGCGCATCGTGCAGAACGCCGGCATGCCCGCCAACGCCGGCATTCTGGTGGACGCCCTGCACTTTGGTCGCTCCACCACCACGCTGGACGACATCCGCGCCATCCCGCGCCAGCTGCTGCACTACGCACAGATCTGCGATGCCGAGGCCGGCACCCATTTCACGACTGAGGAAATGATCCACACCGCGCGCTGCGAGCGACTGCTGCCAGGCGACGGCACGATCGACATCCGCAGCCTGTTTGCGGCCCTGCCAGCCGACCTGCCGGTGAGCGTCGAAGTCGTCAACTTTGGCCGCGAAGCGAACACACCTCCTGCGGACTGGGCCTTGGAGTGCCTTGCCCGCAGCCGTCCCTTTACCGACTGAACCGCACATACCCAGGACACACCATGGACTTCTCCCTGAACGACGAACAAAAAATGCTGATCGAAACGGTGCGCCGATTCATTGCAGAAGAATGCCATCCCCTGGAAGACGAGATCGAACAGACCGGCGTCTTTGACAACGCCAAGGCCCAAGCTCTGCACAACCAAGCCAAAGCCCTGGGCCTGTACGCCATGAACATGCCCGAAAACCTGGGCGGCGGTGGCCTGTCGAATCTGGACCGCATCCTGTGCGAAGAGCAGTTCGGCCACACCACCGACATGCTGATCCGCCGCGCCTTCGGCAACGTCTACGAACCACTCCTGCACTGCAAGGGCGGACAGGTCGAGCGCTGGCTCAAGCCTGCAGTCGAGGGCCGACGGACCTGCGCGATCGCCATCACCGAACCGGGCGCCGGTTCGGACGCTGCGGGCATCAAGACCACCGCGGTCAGGAACGACAAGGGCTGGGTGCTCAACGGCGGCAAGCACTTCATCAGCGATGGCGAGTGGAGCGACTTTTTCCTGGTCTCTGCCAAGACTGGTGAAAAGGAAATTTCTATGTTCATGGTGGACAAGGGCCTGGCCGGTTTCACCTTGGGCAAGGACCAGAAGATGATGGGTCTGCGCGGCACACCGCACCTGGAGTTGTTCTTCGACAATGTGCAGCTCGAAGACGCCGCGCTGCTGGGCGAAGCGGGTCAGGGCTTCAAGCTCGCCATGGGCGCGCTCAATGTGGTGCGCCTGGCCCAGGTGGGCGCCCGCGCCGTGGGAAAGGCCAGCCATGTCTGCGAAATGATGGTCAGCTGGGCCAACGAGCGCCAGCAGTTCAAGACGAAGATCGGCGACTTCCAGATGGTGCAGCAGATGATCGCCGACAGCGTGATCGAGATCAACGCGGCGCGCTGGATGGTCTACCACGCCGCGTGGATGCTTGACCAGGGCATGGATGCGCGCGAGCAGATCGCCATGGTGAAGGTGCATGCAGCCGAGACGCTGGGCCGAGTGGTGGACCGGGCGGTGCAGGTGTTTGGTGGCATGGGCTTTTGCAAGGAGCTGCCGATCGAACGCTATTACCGCGATGCGCGCATTTACCGCATCTTCGATGGCACCAGCGAGATTCATCGCGGTGTGATCGCAAAGTCGACGCTCAAAAAAGGCGCGGCCCTGTTTGATGTGAACCGCTGATTTTTTGCTTATGCCACATCGGGGGCCGGATGAAGGGTGTGAGAGGACTCCTCATGCTGCGGGGATACGCAGAAATCGTCGCCCTCTCACACCCCTCCCCCGGCTGGTAGTTTTCACCCTGGACTTGATCTGCTGATGGTTTGTCACCCCGGACTTGATCCGGGGTCCATCTTCAAAAACCTGGATGCCGGATCAAGTCCGGCATGACACAGCCTGAACATCTACCGCCTCAACCCCGAAGCAGTACACCACAAGACGAAAGAGACAACACCCATGCAAACCAAATTCATGACAGCCGCAGAGGCAGCGCAACTGATCCAGGACGGTGACACCGTGGGCCTGATGGGCGGCGGCGGCGGCCTGATGGAAGCCACCCACATGTTCGAGGCCGTGCAGGAACGCTTTCTCAGCACTCAGCACCCGCGCAGCCTCACCCTGATGCACGCCCTGGGGATCGGCGACAAGAAGACCAAAGGCATGAACTGCTTCGCGCACGAAGGTCTGGTCAAGCGCGTCATCGGCGGCCACTGGGTCTGGTCGCCCGCCATGCAGCAACTGGCCCTGTCCAACAAGATCGAAGCCTACATCCTGCCTGGTGGCGTCTCCAGCCAGCTCATGCGCGAAATCGGCGCCGGACGCCCTGGCCTCATCAGCCATGTGGGCCTGGGCACAGTGTGCGACCCGCGACACGGCGGGGGCCGCATGAACGCTGCCGCCAAGGACGACCTGGCCGAAGTGATCACCATCGACGGTCGTGAATGGCTGCGCTACAAGCCCTTCCCCATCCATGTTGCCATCGTGCGCGCCAGCGCCGCAGATGAGGACGGCAACATCAGCTTCGAGCACGAGGCCGCCAACCTGGACGCCCAGTCGCTGGCCCTGGCCGCGCGCAACAGCGGTGGCAAAGTCATCGTTCAGGTCAGGGAACGCCTTCCCAAGGGTGCACTCAAGGCGCGAGAGGTGCGCATCCCCTCGGCGTGGGTGGACGCCATCGTGGTCGACCCTCATCAGCAAACCAGCTACGCCATCCCCTTTGACCCCGCCTTCAGCGGCGAGCTGACAGGTGCGGCGCGCGCCGCCAGCGAATCCGAAGACCACGCCCGCGAGGTTGCAGCTGCGCAGGAGGCCTTCAGCGAACGCCAGGCGGTGGCGCGGCGCGCCTATCTGGAATTGTTCAACACCGGCAAGGCGCGGCCGGTCATCAACTACGGCGTGGGGGTACCCGATGCCGTAGCCAAGCTGATCGCTGCGCGCAATGAGCAACACCGCATCTACCAGACCATCGAGCACGGCACCTACGGCGGCACGCTGATGGACGGCGTGCTGTTTGGCTACGCCCGCAACGCCACCGCCATGCTGGATGCGGCCACGCAATTCGACTTTTATGGTGGCGGCGGACTTGACATCGCCTTTCTGGGCTTTGGCGAGTTTGACGAAGAAGGCTCGGTGAACGTTTCGCGCCTAGGCGGCGTCACCGTCGGCCCTGGCGGCTTCATCGACATCGCACAAAACGCCAAAAAGGTGGTGTTCTGCGGCACGCTCGCCGCCAAGGGCGTGAAGCTGCAGACCGGCGACGGCCAGATGCGTGTGCTGACCCAGGGTACAGTGAAAAAACTTGTCAAACAGGTCGACCAGATCACCTTCTCAGGCCCACAAGGGCTGGTGCGCCAGCAGGAAGTGCTCTACCTGACCGAACGCGCCAGCTTCCGCCTGACGCCGCGCGGCATCGAGGTCTTCGAGATCGCTCCAGGCATCGACCTGCAGCGCGATGTGTGCGACCAGATGGACTTCAAACCACTCTTGGCCAAAGACCTGAGGGTCATGGACAGCGCATGTTTCAAGGCTTGACGGTCAGCGGTGGATAAGGGCAACTCGAAATGTCACTTCAAGGGGATCAGGAATGAAGTGCCATACCGGCTGTGCATACGATCCTCTGTATTGACCGATTGAAAAATTGCTCAACTTGGTAAATAAAACCAGATCTGCAAACGATGAAAGCAGACATTCCAAACCCAAAGACCAGTGACGAGTTTGGGTCGGCTTCCGCCCTTACCCTCCCATACTGTGCCAGCTTGTGCGTCAAGAAAGAATCCTTCGCAAACAAGGTACAAGAGGCCCAGTCCCTCAAAGTCTCGATCCAGCCCATGAACTCAGCAGGAACAGGGGTCACCTTGCGCCTATCACGCTGCATGGACACGATGCCGGTCTTCGCTCATCCAGATCGCGTTGAACGGGCATCTGCGCTCGCACTTGCGGCAGCCGGTGCAATTGGCCTCATCATGCAGTTCGGAACTCTTTCTGCCCTCCTTCAGCTGAAGGCTCAGCACATGTGGAGGGCACACCGCCACACACCAGCCGCAGCCGGTGCAACGTGCTCTGTCTATCTGTGGCAGCTTCATGCCCCGATGGTGTCACGGATGTGGGGCTGTGTCAGCGACAATCGGCGCCGGAGGAGCCCCACACCATGCAAATACGTCACGCCAGCCCCAGCGATGCCGAGGGCATCATGGCCATCTACAACCATGCTGTGGCCCGCACCACAGCCATCTGGAACGACACCCAGGTGGACGCCGCCAACCGACGCCAGTGGATGGCAGACCGTCAAGCCATGGGCTTTCCGGTGCTGGTGGCCGTTCAGGCGCAGCAGGTATTGGGCTATGCCAGCTTCGGCCCCTGGCGTGCCTTTGATGGCTTTCGCCACACGGTCGAACACTCGGTGTACGTGCACCCGGACCACCAGGGCCAGGGCCTCGGCCAGGCCTTGATGCAGGCCCTCATCGAGCAGGCGCGTACCCTGCAGATCCACGTCATGGTTGCGGCCATCGAAGCCGGCAACACCGCCTCGATCCGCCTGCATCGGCAGCTCGGCTTCGAGCAGACCGGCCTGATGCCTGAGGTGGGCACCAAGTTTGGTCGCTGGCTGGACTTGGCCTTCTTGCAGCTGCGCCTGGACGACGGCACGCCCCGCTGAACCAGGAGCCCCTTTCATGACATCCCCCATCACCCCTGCCGATGTTCTCTGGCGCCTCTGGCAGGCTGGCAAGAGCCTGGACACACTGCCGCCAGACATGCGCCCCCGCACGCGTGCAGAGGGCTATGCGGCGCAGGCCGGTTTGCCACAGGCGTCCGGGCGTGACGTGCTGGGCTGGAAAATCGCCGCCACGAGCAGCGCTGGCCAGCAGCACATCAACGTCAGTGGTCCGCTGGCCGGGCGCATCCTGTCTGGCCAGGTGCTCGCACCGGGCGCCAGCGTGCCCAGCGCAGGCAACCGCATGCGGGTGGCCGAGCCCGAGATGGCCTTCGTGTTCGCGCACGACCTGCCCGCCCGTGCGCAACCTTATGGCGTAGACGAGGTGATGCAGGCGGTGGCCAGCCTGCACCCCTCCATTGAAATCCCCAATTCCCGCTTTGCGGTGTTCACCCAGGCCGGCGAGGCCCAGCTGCTGGCCGACAACGCCTGCGCGCACCAGTTCATTCTGGGCCCTGCTGCACCTGCAGGCTGGCAGGGTCTGGATCTGTCGGTCCATGCAGTATCGGCCCGCGTGACGCACCGTGATGGCCAGGCCTGGACGCGGCAAGGCAGTGGCGCCGCCGTGCTGGGCGATCCGCGCGTGGCGCTGACCTGGCTGGTCAGCGAGCTGGGGGCGCAGGGCATCGGCCTCCGGGCTGGTCAGTTCGTCACCACCGGCACCTGCATGCCGCCGCTGGAACTGACCGAGGGCGACGAGGTGCTGGCCGACTTTGGCGTCCTCGGCCGCATCGGCATGCGATTCGGCGATTGAGGCAGTTGCTGATCAGCCGCGCTGGCGCGTCCAGGCAGGCAGCGGCGCCGATCGGTGCAGCACGTTCTCGTGCAACCACACCGCACTGCGGCGGGCACGCTCGGCCACCGTGTCCATGGGCAGTTGCTGGTAGTCGTCGTTGAAGACCTCGAAGCTGTAGTCACCGCGGTAGCCGATGCGGTCCAGGCGCATCACCAGATCGGCCAGTTGCTCACTGTGCACGCCCTCGCCCGGGAACACCCTGAACGTGCGGGCGGTGGTCATGCGCTCTTCAAAGGTGGGCGTTTCCTGCCACATGAAGTCCGACAGCTGCACCAGGAAAATCTTCTCGGGGTCGAGCTCCTCGATCGCATCGAGCGAAGTCTTGGCGGCAAAGATGTGGAAGGAGTCCAGGCCGATGCCCAGGTTGGGACAGTCGGCGCGGCAGACCACGTCCCAGCTGACCGGAAATTCGTTGACGGTGCGGCCCCAGGACAGCGCCTCGTAGGCGACCTTGATGCCCAGCGGCAGCGCCAGCATGGCCAGCTTTTTCAAGTCGGCGGCGATCTGTTCCAGGTCTTGCGTGGCATGGCGTGAGGTGGACGAGCACGCCAGAAGCACCTTGGAGCCGGTGGCGGCGCACATCTGCAGCATGGACTTGGCGATGTCGACCTTGTAGCCGTGCAGGTGGCCCGACAGGCCTTCGAAGTCGCGCAGCACCTGAAAGCCGGTGGGCCGCAGGCCGCTGGCCTGCACAGCGGCCACGGCCGCCTGTACCCCGCCCGGATGGGTGACCAGGTCGCGCGCCATCAACATGACCTGCGAGAAACCCGCACGCTTCATGGCGTCGAGCTTCGCTTCGAGCGAGCCCGCCATGGTGATGGTGTCCATCCCGTAGCCGTCGAGCATGTTCATGACGGATCTCCGGTTTATTGGTGGACCAGCTCGAAAGCCACCGAACCGAGCACACTGCGCGTCAGCGCCCCGCGGTCTTCCGGATGCAGCTGGGTGGATTCGACAAACTCCACACCATGCGCCTTGAGGGCCTTGACGGCTTCGCCCACATCGGCCACACCAAAGCCGATGCGTTGCAGGCACTCAGGGCCGTCGTCACCCGACTCCATCCAGGGATCAGGCTCGATCAGCTGCCACAGAAAGGTGCCGCAGGGGCTCTTCATCAGCTTGCCCTTGGGCAGGATGCCGAAGCGCTCTTCGTCGGGGATCGACACGAAATCGAACATGTGTTCGTAATAGGTCAACCAGTCGGCACTGCGGCCGGCGCCGATGTACTGCACCACGCCAAAGTAGCTCATGCCCGAGAGCGCTGGCGGATGCTGGTCCACTGTAGGGATGGGCTTGAAGTCGATGTCGTAGATCGAAAATTCCTGCCAGCGGTCTACAAAATAAAAGCGGCTGCGGCCCGGGCCATGGATGGCCGGAATGTGCAGCTCCATCGCCTGGGCCTGGCTGGGCACGCCCCAGGCACCCAGTTCGAGGCAGCGGGTATGCGCCTTGAGGGCATCCTGCACCCGGAAAGCCACGGCTGAGATCACCGGCTGGCCATGGGCCGTGTCGCTCACGCGGGCATCGTCGGGGTTGGCGTTGACGATCAGGTTCATGCCCCCCTGGCGGTAGAGCGTGACTTCGCGCGAGCGGTGACGCGCCACCGGACGAAAGCCCATGTTCTCCAGCACCTGGCCCAGTGCCTGCGGGCGACTGGTGGCGTATTCGATGAATTCGATGCCGGCGATGCCCAGACGGTTGGGCATGTCGGGCACATCTTCACGGTGGACGGTGCGCAGGTTCATGGTTCTTCCTCGCTCAGTAACTCAGTTGGGCCACACGGCGCAGCTCATCGGCGGTGGTGCTGGGCAGATCGAAATATTCCAGATAAGCCGGAATCTGCTCGAACAGCATGTCGGTGCCCACCTGGGTGCGGCAGCCGCGCGCCTGTGCTGCGGCCAGGAAGGCTGTGGTCTCGGCACGCATCACCACTTCACCGACGAAAGTGTCGGACGACAGGCGTGAGACGTCCATCGGCAGCGGGTCGCCTTCGTTCATGCCCATGGGGGTGGCGTTGACCACCAGGTCATGACCAGAGGGATCGTTCGATCCGGTCTGTACCGCGATCTGCGGACAGTTGTCCTTGATGCGTTGCGCCAGCGCTTCGCAGCCAGCGGTGTTCACATCGAACAGGCTGATGGCGGCAATGCCGGCCCCCGCGAGCGAAGCAGCAATCGCACTGCCCACACCACCGGTGCCGACCACCAACACGCGCTTGCCGGTCAGGTCAAAACCCTTGCGCTGCACGCCGCGCACAAAGCCGGCGCCATCGAACATGTCGCCCACCAGGCGACCATCGGCCAGCTTTTTCACGGCATTGCAGGCACCGGCCACACGCACCGTGGGTGTGACCTCGTCCAGCAAGTCGACCACCGTGACCTTGTGCGGCATCGTGATGAGCGCGCCGCGCGTGTTTTCGAGCGAGAACACCGCCTTCAGGAAAGGGGCAAAGTGCTCGGGCTTGCAGCCCATGGGCACCACAACCGCATTGATCCCCGCCTCTTCAAAGTAGGGGTTGTAGATCATCGGCGACTTGAAGGTGTGCGTCGGGTAGCCGATGTGGGCAATGATTTCGGTGTTGCCGTTGATCATGGCAGGCGCTCAATCGTGTGAAAACTGGCGCTGCAGCCAGAGCCGCAGCGCCATCAGGACCCAGGCTGCGGGCAGGCCGCAGCCTCGAGATCACTTGCCGGATTTCTTGGCCGGTGCAGCAGCCGCGCTGCGCACTTTTTCGATCTCGGCCTGCACTTCCTTGACCAGATCCTGGCCGACGGTCACACCGTATTTGGCAGTGACCGGACGCATCTTGTCGCGCAGCTTGGACATTTCGGCTTCGGACAGCTGGGTCACCTGCATGCCGTTTTTCTTGAGGTTGTCAAGGATGCTGGATTCGAGTTTGCGGGACTGTTCACGCTGGTACTTGGCCGATTCGGTCACCGCCTCGCCAATGATCTTCTGCTCGGCAGCCGACAGTTTTTCCCAGAACTTCTTGCTGATGATGACGGATTGCGGGTTGTACTGGTGGCCGGTCAGTACCAGGTTTTTTTGCACCTCGTAGAACTTGGCGCCGTTGATGGTGGCCACGGGGTTTTCCTGGCCGTCCACGGCTTTTTGCTCCAGCGCTGCATACAGCTCGGGGAAAGGCAGCGGCGTGGGGTTGGCACCCAGAGCCTTGACCCAGTCCACGTTGATCGGGTTGGGGATCACGCGCAGCTTGAGGCCTTCGAGGTCTTCGACCTTGTTGATGGGGCGCTTGCTGTTGGAGATGTGACGGAAACCGAGCTCGTAGTAGCCCAGACCCACAATGCCTTTTTCTTCCAGCCTGGCATGGAGCTTCTTGCCGAAAGCACCATCCACTACGGCATCGGCTTCCTTGCTGCTGCCGAACATGAAGGGGAAGTCGAAGATGGCGAATTCCTTGACCTGGTTGGCAAAGATGCCGGAGTTCATCGAAGCCATTTCCAGCGTGCCGCCCTGGATGGCCGACACATTGGCCTGGTCACTGCCCAGTGCACCGCTAGGGAACACATTGACCTTGATCTTGCCGCCGGAATTCTTCTCGACGATTTCCTTGAACTTTTCCATACCCAGCACGATCGGGTGACCGGCTGCATTCTGGTTGGCGAACTTGATCGTCTTGGTGTCCTGTGCTGTCGACACACCGGCAGCGGCCAGGGCGACGGAAGCGATCAGGGTCTTGATGAAGATGCGTTTCATGTTTGTCTCCACAAATGAAAAGGACGTACGCCAACCGAGGCCGCTGACGCCCGGCGTACCCGGGCGGGCGTCAGCGCAAGAAATCAATAGAACCAGCGCGCCGGGACCATGACGATCTGGGGGAACAGCACCATCAGGAACATGACCAGGAACTGCACGGCCATGAAGGGCATCACGCCGCGCGTCACATCGTCCATGCGCATGCGCCCCACGCCAGCCACCACATTGAGCACGGTGCCCACCGGCGGGGTGACCAGACCGATCGAGTTGTTGATGATGAACAGCACCCCGAAATAGACCGGGTCAATGCCCGCCGCCTTGACCAGGGGCATGAGCACGGGGGTCAGGATCAGGATGGTAGGGGTCATGTCCATCGCGGTGCCCACGATGATGCACAGCACCATGATCGCGAACATCAGCAACTTGGGGTTGTCCAGCAGGGGCTGCAACAAGGTGATCACCTGGTCGGGCAGGTTGGCCACGGTGATCATCCAGGCCGAGACCATCGCCGCCGCCACCAGGAACATGACCACGGACGTGGTCTTGGCCGAGGTCACGAACACCTCGACAAGCTGCTTGAGCGTCAGCTCGCGGTAGATCACCGCCGCCACGAAAAGGGCGTACACGGCAGCGACCACGGCCGCCTCGGTTGGCGTGAAGACGCCCATGCGCAGGCCCACCAGAATGATCACCGGCAGCATCAGCGCCCAGGTCGCACGGCGCAGAGAAGCCATGACTTCGTGCATGGGCTGACGCGGCGGGGGCGTGAGCTGCTCCTTGCGGGTAAGCCACCACCAGGTGGTCCACAGGCCGGCCGCCAACACCAGGCCCGGGAAAATGCCGGCGAGGAAGAGCTTGGAGATCGAGACGTTGGCGGCCACACCAAAGATCACGAAACCGATGGAAGGCGGGATGATCGGGCCGATCACGCCGCAGGCCGCAATCAGGCCACCGCTGCGTGACTTGTCATGGCCGGCCTTGACCATCATGGGCAAGAGCAAAGAAGTGAGCGCAGCCGCATCGGCCACGGCCGAACCCGAGAGGGCCGACAGCAGACAGGCCGCCAGAATCGTCACATAGCCCAGCCCTCCGCGGATGTGACCCACCAGCGCCATCGCAAAGTCCACGATGCGGCGCGACAGGCCACCGGTGTTCATGATCTCGCCAGCGAGCATGAAGAACGGCACGGCCAGCAGCGGGAAGCTGTTGGAGCCCTCGATCACGTTCTGCGCCAGGATCTGTGCATCGAACATGTCCATGTGCCACATGAGGGCAGCACCACACAGCAGCAAGGAAAACGCGATGGGAATGCCCAGCGCCATGGCCCCGAGCAGGGCTCCCAGAAAGACGGCAATCGTCATGACGAAGTTCCTGTGTCGGGTTTATTTGAGAGGCGCGGGCACATCGATCGGCTCCTCTTCCGACTCACGCACGCCAATGAGTTCGGCTTCAGACAGCCGGCCCGTGGCCAGGCGCCAGAGGTTGTGCAGCAGGATCAACGCGATCGAGACGGAAGTGACCACACCACAGCCGTAGAAGATCGCCATGGAAATTTCCATGACTGCGCTGGTCGTTTCAAGGTTGATGATGGCCTGGTCCAGTGCCCCCTTGAACAGCAGCCAGCAGACAAAGAGCATCAACCCGTGACCGGCCACGAAGAACAGCTTCTTGACAGGCAGCGGCATGCGCGAGACCAGGGTGTCCGAACCCAGGTGCGCCCCCTCCTTCATGGCCACGATGGCGCCCAGAAAGGTCAGCCACACGAACAACCAGCGCGAAAGCTCCTCGGACACGGTGATGCCGGAATTGAACCCGTAACGCATGATGACGTTGCCGAAAACCAGCACCACCATCACAGCCAGACTGGCGGCAATCATCAGGCCCAGCATCTTGCAGTAGCCCTCGATCAGCTTGTTGAGCATGCAGCTTCTCCACTTGTTCCAGCCCTTAATGTACGAACTGGTTAGTTTTTGATATTAGGTAGTTACCCTCATTTCATCCAGGGCAAAGCGGCTAACTGTTATTGAGTTTCGGCATAACCCACGAAGCGCAGGATCAGCTGCACCACATGCTCTCGCTGGAGGGTTTCTGCCTTGGTGTGACGCTCGTCACGGTCAAAGATGGTGCCGAAGGTGTAGCGGTTGGAAACGTTGAAAACGGTCAGCGCCGAAATCGCGGCATGGATGTCCACCGGGTCCAGGCCGGAACGGAACAGGCCTTGTGCGACCCCCCGGTCGTAAAGCTCGCGGATGGAATCGATGGCCTTGACGTTGAGCTGGCGGATCGTCTTGCTCTGGCGCAGGTAATCGGCCCGGTGGATGTTCTCGTTCATCACCAGACGGATGAAGTCTTCGTTGCCCTGGTGGTGGTCGTAGGTGAACTCGACCAGGCGACGCAAGGCCTCTACCGGGGCCAGATCGTCCAGGTGCAGATCGGCCTCGATGCTGCGCATGCGGCGATACGCCTCTTCGAGCACGGCCAGGTACAAGCCGTCCTTGCTGCCGAAGTAGTAATAGATCATC
>JACCDK011186040.1_pt1 | contig 12386 bp, 10 predicted proteins | sample 7445871 | NCBI WGS metagenome assembly JACCDK01 (sample SAMN15323436, study PRJNA562643) | freshwater metagenome | isolation source: river surface water | place: USA:Blue River Watershed | collected 2017-08-15
AAAAGTCTGTTCATTAGTGCCCGAATGAACTTGACCGAGCATCATGACTCCGCCACTCTTGCCTTAATCGTTTAGCCCCTAACGATTTTTAAAACTCAATGAGGAGAAAATCTCTTATGTCAGATAACTCATCCGGCACTTCACTCAGCAAAGGCAAACTCGGCACAGCCGGCATCGTGTTCTTTGTTGTGGCGGCTGCCGCCCCGCTTCTTGGAATGACAGGAGCTGTTCCGGTTGCCATGTTCCTGGGTAACGGTGCTGGCGCATCCGGAACCTATCTTGCTGTAGGTCTACTTCTAGCTCTCTTCGCAGTTGGTTACTCGGCTATGAGCCAGAAGGTCACTAACACTGGCGCGTTTTTTGCCTACGTTGGTCGAGGTCTCGGCCGGAATGCGGGTGTAGCTTCTGCTTTTGCTTCAATCCTCGGCTACGTGACCATTCAACTCGCCATATATGGTTTCTTCGGCGGTGTCACCGCGTTAACCCTGAGTGGTGGCACTTCCGGTGCCAATTGGTGGATGTATGCACTTATGGCTTGGGCTGTGGCAACTTTGCTATCGCTGTTCAGCGTCGACATTGGTTCTAAAGTTCTCGGCGTGCTTATGATTCTCGAGGTTCTTGTGCTTGTCATTACAGCCGTCGCAATCTTGATTCAGAACGCTGGTTCGATCGACTTTGTGGCAGCGTTTTCGCCAGATGCCATTTTGGCCGGTGGGGGGACCGGCACCGCTGGTATCGCGATCGCTTTCGCATTTGCTTCGTTCATTGGTTTCGAAGCAACCGCAATCTATGGCGAAGAGTCAAAAGACCCTAAGCGTTCGGTTGCCAAGGCGACATTCTGGGCCATTGGTCTAATCACTGGCCTGTTTGCTGTCGTGTCGTTGGCAATGTCAACCGCTATGTCTAGCTACAGCAATCCAGAAGGGCCAGAAGGGCTTCAAGAAGGCTTACCCGGCTACATTGCCGAGTTTGGTGCCCTTGACCCAGCCATCGGTCTTACCAACCCAGCCGGTGTGCTTCAGAACATGGCCGATGTTTCACTCGGTGGAACCTGGATGTCTACCATCATGGGCTACCTGGTGCTAACTAGCTGCTTCGCGGGCATCCTGGCTTTCCAAAACGCAATATCTCGCTACTTCTTTGCCATGGGCCGTGGTGGCTTGCTACCCGCAGCCTTTGGTAAGACGAACAGCAGCGGAGCACCTATGAACGGCGTCATCTTGACCTCTGTTCTTGCCCTCATCGTCATGATTGGTTTCGCCGCTGCAGGGTTAGATGGCATCGGTAACCTCTTTACATGGATGAGTGCTATCACCGCAGTTGCGATCATGTTTGTCGAAGTCTTGGTGAGTATTGCCATCATGGTTTACCTTCGCAAAGACGGAACCTTCAATGTCTGGAAGTCGACGATTGCTCCGCTGCTGTCGGCAGTTGGGCTTGCTTTTGGCCTCTATCTATTGATGAGCCGTTTCAATCTGCTTGGCAACCTTGCCGCTGAAGGTGTAGATCCAACCGCTGCCGGTTCGGCATGGATGCTCTCGCCTATGGGTTGGGCTTTTGTGCTCTCGCCATTCATCGCTGCTCTCATTGGTTTCGTGGTCGCGGCCGCAACCAAGAGCAAGCGCGATTTGGCTGCCGACATTTTGTCGTAAAGGTTATGCAAGAAAAGTGCCCGGTCGAAATGGCCGGGCACTTTTTCTTTTTGGCGTTCACAGCCTTTAGTTGCAACTCACCCGACCGTGTCGTTTGGCTACAAACGTTTTTCATGCCAAACTGAAGCCATGTCAGCAATGAGGCTAGAGCATGACCTTCTCGGCGATTTCGAAGTGCCGAGCCACGCCTACTGGGGCGTTCACACCGCTCGAGCGGCCGAAAACTTTCCAATCTCAGGGGTGCCCATCGGGCACTACAGAAGCCTGATCCGCGCGCTTGCGTTGGTGAAGCAAGCGGCGGCCGAGGCAAACTGTTCGGTCGGCGAGCTCGAGTCGAGCATCCGTGATGGCATTGTTGCTGCCTGTGGCGAAGTGGCCGAGGGCAAATTCGATTCTCAGTTCATCGTCGACGCCATTCAGGGCGGGGCGGGCACCAGCACCAACATGAACGCCAACGAGGTGATCGCCAACCGAGCTCTCGAGCTGATGGGTCACGAAAAGGGCGATTACGTGCACTGTCACCCGCTCAACCACGTGAATATGTCGCAATCAACCAACGACGTTTACCCAACCGCGCTCAAGGTTGCGCTGATTCTAGAGTTGCGCGAACTGATCACCGCCATGGCTCATTTGCGCGGCGCGTTCGGAGACAAGGCTGAGGAATTTAAGGACATCATCAAGATGGGTCGCACTCAGTTGCAAGATGCCGTGCCGATGACTCTTGGTATGGAGTTCGCCACCTTTGCCAGAATGACGATGGAAGACGAGGACCGCCTTCGCGACGTGATTCCGCTGCTTTGTGAAATCAACATTGGCGGCACCGCGATTGGCACCCAGCTCAATGCTCCAAAAGGTTATTCGGCTCTAGCCTGCCAGAATTTATCGAAACTGACCGGCATTCCTTTCGTGGTCGCCGAGGACATGGTCGAGGCAACCCAAGACGCTGGCGTTTTTGTGATGGTTTCGGGCGTTCTCAAGCGCGTTGCCGTGAAGCTCAGTAAAACTTCGAACGACCTGCGCCTGCTATCTAGCGGCCCTCGAGCTGGTTTCGGTGAGATTAACTTACCGCCGCGCCAAGCCGGATCTTCGATCATGCCAGGCAAGGTCAACCCGGTGATTCCCGAGGTGGTCAACCAGGTTGCTTTCGCGATGATCGGCTACGACATCACCGTCACCATGGCCGCCGAAGCTGGTCAGCTGCAGCTGAACGCCTTCGAGCCGATCATGTGTCGCGCATTGATGATGGGCATCACGCAGCTCCGACAGGCGTGCTACGTGCTAGCCGATCTCTGCATCAAAGACATCACGGCAAATGTGCCCAAGTTGCGTCGCGACGTTGAACGGTCGATTGGTTTGGTTACTGCTCTTTCACCGATGCTCGGCTATGAAAATGCCACCGCGGTGGCTCAGAAGGCCCAGGCCGAAGACAAGACCGTGCGCCAGGTAGTGCAAGAACTTGCGCTCATGAGCGAGGACGAGTTTGAGGCCATATTGGGTGATGTCGACAAGTTGGTTCGCCCGAACGGCTAGCCAGCACTTTGACCAAGCAGTTTGCTAAAGCTCGCCGCGGTACTTTTCTTTATCGCGCTCTTGTGACTCGGTGAGTCGGCGTTCCTGCTTGCGCAGTAAGAACGCTCCTCCGATAGCCATCAGTGTGATTACAACCAAACCACCAATCAAACCCTCTTCAGGGGTAATCGGCACCGAGGTGGGCAATCCGCCTGTGTTTTCAGAAGTGGTCTTTGGTTCACCCAGTAGCGAGTCTTCGCAAATGCCTACGCCGGCTGCTTCAAAACCGGTCGTATTCACCACGGTGAAATCATAAACACCCTCGATCGGGTGACCGTCGGCTGAAACCACGCGCCAGTTGACCTTATAGGTGCCGGCCTGGTCGAGTGATACACCTTCAATCAAGAGCGAACCCCTGATTGCGTCTACACAACCATCGGAGTGCTCGATTGACTCACCTTCGAATGGCCCAACCACCGAAATCACTGCACCCGAACCCTCGCCGGTTAACAGTTCTTCGTTGAATTTAAGCGTCACATCGATGCGACCGGCTTCAACGGTTTCGCCGGCTAGCGGAGAGGTGCTTTGCAAGTCAGAGTGAGCAAAAGCCACGGATGCTGGCACAAGGTTCAGGCCTAAAGCCAAAGCAATTGCCACCGCGGCGGCAGTTAGACGTTGTGTGAACTTCATAACTCAAGCCTACGCTCAGCAAGCGCGACTAAAATCAGTCGTAGGGGCTTTGCTTGCTTTCATCCAAGTGATTTATAGCCCAGCGTTATGCCAAATCGAGGAGCGACATTGACCGAGAACAAGCCACGTTTTGCCTACTTTAAGCAAGTAGCAATTGGGTCTGGCAGCGGTTTGCTTGCGCTGATTTTGCTTATCGCCGCATCCTCGTTCGGATCCTCGGTAGCCAACCCGACAAACTCTCCTTCGGCCTCGACGTCGCAGAGCGCGACCCCGAGTGCTTCGGCGAGCAATGCCAGAACCTGTTCGGTCGCCGATCTCGCCACTGTGCCAGAACTGGGCAATCTCTCGGCCGTGGTGCTTAAGGCTGGTACAAAAGAAGTTTTATTCGACCGCAACGCGACCGTACCGGCAGCAACCGCATCGGTCATGAAGGTGCTTACCGCTGCGGCCGCACTGCAGACCCTCGGCCCAAACTTCGTGGTTGAAACAAAGGTTTACGCCGATCCGGCAAACCCAGGCACCGTTATTCTTGTGGGAGCTGGCGACCCGACACTTTCGGCTCTACCGGCCGGCCAGCAGTCCGTCTATGTCAACGCTCCTAAGCTCAGCACTCTTGCCCTCAAAGTCAATGAGTGGGCCGTTGCCAACGGTGTCACCGTGACCAACATTGTGCTCGACTCGACGCTCTTCGCTGGCGGCGGCGCAGCATCCAAGTGGGAATCGTCTTGGGCCAGAAGCGAGCAAACTCAGGGGTACATGAGCGAGGTAACCGCGCTTCAGGTAGATGGTGACCGCAAAATGCCTTCACAAGAAACGTCACCTCGCTCAACCAAGCCGGTTGCCAACGCGGGAGCTAAGTTCAAAAAAGCACTTGGAACGATTGCCACAGGTGCAACCGTTGTCGAGGGCGAGCTGCCAGCAGGAGCAGAAGAAATCGCGAAGGTTTCGTCGCAAACCATCGACAAGTGGATTCGCCACATGCTGCAGAAGTCAGACAACACCGAGGCGGAGTATCTAGCTCGATTGGTGGCGCTGAACCAGGGTTACGACGCCTCATTTGCTTCAATCGGCATTGCGTTTAAGAAGGCCTTGGCGAGCACCAACCTCGACACCAGCTCACTGGTCATCAAAGATGGCTCCGGGCTGTCATCGCTCAATGCGGTGTCGCCAACATTCGTCGCTCAGCTCATGCAAATGGTGCTCGATGGTTGGGGTGATTTTGAGATTATCAACGAAGGTTTGCCAAGCGCTGGCGAGACCGGCTCACTAGCCAGCCGTTTCAAGGGCGACAACGCGGATGCTGTGGGCAAGGTTCGAGCAAAAACCGGTTGGATCAACAACGGCTACACCCTGGCTGGAATCATCTCGGCTAAAGACGGCACCAATCTTCTGTTTGCCGTTTACGCCCTTGGGCCAGTGAAAGACAATGCCAAGCAAGCCATCGACAATCTGGTCACCGGGTTCTACCGCTGTGGCGACCAGCTCTCAAACGAATAGTTCGAATCCTTTTTAGTGAGCAGAGACTAGGCAAGAAGATGGCTAAGGCGCTTTTCATCGTGGATGTTCAAAACGACTTTTGCGAAGGTGGCTCGCTTGCCGTTGCCGGGGGAGCAGCCTGTTCCTCGAACATCACCGCCTTTTTGAACGAGCACGCCGATGGCTTCGATGTGGTCATCGCATCGCGAGACTGGCACTCGGCCGATGGTGACAACGGCGGGCACTTTGCCATCGCCCCCGCCGAACCGGATTTTGTTAACAGCTGGCCGGTGCATTGCGTGGCCGGTTCGGTGGGCGCGGAATATCACCCAAACCTAGACACGAGCTTCATCGATGTTCACATCGAAAAGGGCCAGGGCAAGCCTTCGTACTCGATTTTCGAAGGGGTTACTCGCGACGGTCAGCCCCTGCTCGAACTTCTCGAAGAGCGGTCGATTTCTGAGGTAACCGTGGTCGGCATTGCCACCGACTATTGCGTGCTGGCCTCAGCGCTCGACGCCAAGGCGAGCGGTCGCGAAGTCACCGTGATTACCGCTCTGACCGCCGGCGTAGCCGCCGACAGTTCAGAACAGGCCATCGACACGATGGTCGACGCCGGTTGCAACGTGGTTGCCACCATTTAGCCCGACTGTGGCAGACTGTTAGCATCCGAACGAGTGCAAGGAAAAGCAATGGCGCTAAACGAAACCGATCTTCTGGCCAAGGTTCCAACCGGTCTCTTCATCGGCGGCAAGTGGGTTCAGGGTCACGGTGAGAAGCCGATCTCGGTTGAAGACCCAGCCACTGGCAAGGTCTTGCTTGAAATCGCTAATGCTGACGCCTCTGACGGGTTAGCCGCACTGTCTGCAGCTCATGAAACACAGGCAACCTGGGCAAAGGTGCCACCTCGTGAGCGCGCCGAACTACTGCGCCGCACTTTTGAGCTAGTTCGCGAGCGAAGCGAAGAATTTGCCACTCTCATCAGCCTCGAAATGGGAAAGCCGATCGCCGAAGCGCGCGGTGAAGTCACCTACGGCAACGAGTTTTTGCGCTGGTTCAGCGAAGAAGCCGTTCGAATCACCGGTCGTTACGGAACCTCGCCCGAAGGCACCGGACGCATGCTCGTCGCACAGCGCCCAGTTGGCCCAGCGTTTGCCATCACCCCCTGGAACTTTCCGCTCGCCATGGCCACTCGCAAAATTGGCCCTGCGATTGCAGCCGGATGCACGATGGTGGTCAAGCCAGCAGAGCTGACCCCGCTCACCACCCTGTTGTTCGTGAAAACACTCGAAGAAGCGGGCCTGCCTGCCGGTGTCATCAACGTGATCACCACCAGCTCGTCGGCCAAGGTTTCGGCCCCGATTATTGCCGACCCAAGACTGCGCAAAATCACCTTCACCGGCTCAACCCAAGTTGGCCGAAAGCTGCTCGAGCAGTCGGCTCAGCAGGTTTTGCGCACTTCGATGGAGCTTGGCGGAAACGCGCCATTCGTAGTTTTCGAGGATGCTGACCTAGACGCCGCGGTAACTGGCGCGATGCTCGCCAAGATGCGCAACATCGGCCAGGCTTGCACCGCAGCCAACCGCTTTATTGTTCAGGAGTCGGTTGCCGAAGAGTTTGGTAACCGCCTGGCCGAGAAGATGGGCGCGCTGAAACTTGGTCGCGGTGTCGATGCCGAGACCACCTGCGGGCCGGTAATCAACGAAAGCGCTCGTGAAAATATGCAGCGTTTGGTCGACACCACCGTTCAAGAAGGTGGCTCGATTGTTGTTGGTGGAGAGTCTGGTGAGGGTGCGGGTTACTTCTTCAAGCCAACCGTGCTGGTCGGAGTAAGACCAGATGCCGCCATTTTGCGCGAAGAAATTTTTGGCCCGATTGCACCAATCGTGAGCTTCACGACCGAAGACGAGGCCGTAGCGCTCGCGAACGACACCGAGTATGGCTTGGTTTCTTACGCATTCACCCAAGACCTAAAGCGCGGGCTCAGACTCATCGAGTCGTTAGACACCGGAATGACTGGGTTGAACACCGGTTTGGTTTCTAACGCCGCGGCACCTTTCGGTGGCGTGAAGCAGTCTGGATTGGGTCGCGAAGGTGGTTTCGAAGGTATCAATGAATACCTAGAAACCAAATACGTGATGACTCCAGACCCGTTTGCCTAGAGCGTCGAGAAAATCAGATTAGGCGGCTTGCCCCGTCGGCCGCGTTCACCGTAAAAATCTCCGGCTTGGCATAACCGAGCAACTCGAACTCTGCATACACCGAATTGGTCAGATCACTGATTTTTTCGATGGGGCAGAGAGCGATGGCTGCTCCGCCGAAGCCGCCGCCGGTCATCCGAGCGCCTAACGCACCGTGTCTCATCGAAGTTTCGACCGCGGTGTCTAGTTCGTCGATACTGATTTCAAAATCGTCGCGCATCGATGCGTGCGACTGAACCATTAGCTCACCGCAGCGCTTGAAGTCGCCGAGTTTCAGCGCTGCCACGAAGCTGAGCACTCGGTCATTTTCGGTGATGATATGCCTTGCACGTCGGTAGGTGACGTCATCGACCAGTTCTCGGCCAGCCTCGAGTGTTTCGAGGCTCAAATGACGAAGGCTTGGCACCTCGAAAGCCTTGGCCGCCGCCTCGCATGCCGCACGTCTGGCGGCGTAACCGCCGTCATTGAGTCGGTGAGCCACTCGGGTGTCGATAATTACGACTTCAAGCCCAGCTGCGGCAAAACCCAACGCGACATTTTCTACTTCGAGCGATTGGCAGTCGAGAAACACTGCGTGATCGACCCTGCCCAGGAGCGAAGCCGATTGGTCCATGATGCCGGTTGGAGCGCCAACAACCTCGTTTTCAGCTCGCTGGCCGATGCGCGCCAGGGCACGGCGATCGTTACCCAAGCCCAACAATTCATCGAGACCGAGGGCAACGGCGCACTCGATCGCTGCCGATGATGATAGTCCGGCTCCAACCGGCACATCCGAGTCAATAAAAAGGTCGAAACCCTTGGATGCACGCAAAATGTGCGCGACACCGAGCGGGTAGGCAGCCCAACCAGATGCCTCACCCAACTGCCCGATGTTCAGCTCGACTACTGCATCACTGAAAGTCGAAGCAACGCGCGCCACATTGTCCTCGCGCAGTGCGATTGCTGCATAGGTTGCCCGGTTGATCGCGATCGGTAGCACGAAACCTTCGTTGTAGTCGGTATGTTCGCCGATGATGTTCACGCGACCGGGAGCCGACCATACCCCGGTTGGCGCATAACCAAATTTTGCTTCGAATTCGTCGGCAGTCTTCTTGGCCAAGCCCAGCACTAGATAACCTCGCGCAATCTGCCGGCGGTTGTCTCTGGCGGAAAGTCTGCGATGAATGCGCCCATGGCCGACTCGGAGCCTGCCAAGAACTTCAGTTTGTCGGCTGCACGCCGAGGTGAGGTGAGCTTGAACTGCAGTCGGAAATTTTCGCCACCGTCGAACTTCGGCGCTTGGTGCCAACCGGCCACGTATGGCGTTGGTGTTTCGTAAATCGCGTCGACAGCGCGCAGCACGCGCGAATAGACCGAGGTGAGTTCGACTAGTTCGTCGCCGCTGAGCTCGGTTAGGTTTTGCACGTGGCGGTGAGGCAGAATCGACACTTCGATTGGCCAGCGAGCGGCAAAGGGCACGAAAGCCGTGAAGTGTTCGCCACGAATCAGTTCGCGTTCTGAGCCTTGTTCAAACTCGAGGATGTCTTGAAATAGGTTTTTGCCGTGACGCGCGATGGAGGCGAAAACTTTTTCTTGGGTTGGCGTTACGTAAGGATAGGCATAAATCTGTCCGTGTGGGTGGTGCAGGGTTACACCGATCTCTTGCCCACGATTCTCAAAAGGAAAAACGGTGCGTACACCCGGCATACGCATGATTGCGTCGGTGCGGTCGGCAAGAGCGTCGAGAATGGTGCGAATTCGCGCTTCACTCTGGCTAGCCAGCGAGCCTTCGTGCTCCGGCGAGAAAACCACAACCTCGCAGCGACCGATTGATGGTTTGGCCAGACCCAATGGCAGTTTTGGCTCGACCCAGTAGTTTTTGTCGTCAATCGCGGCCAAGTCGGGCCCGAATGACGGGTTCTTGTTTTCAAAGACGGCAACGTCGAAACGGTCTGGAATTTCGCTCAAAAACGTGTCGGTGCTTGGGCACAGTGGGCACTCGGATGCTGGCGGCAGAAATGCTCGTCCGTGACGGCTTGCAGCCACCGAGATCCAGTCGCCCGAAAGTGCATCGAGGCGCATTTCGGCAACGGCAGGCCGTGCATCGAAGTTTCTAGTGTCGGCTTTGCGGTCTGCGGGCAGCTGGGAACCCGCATCATCGAAGTAAAAAAGGTCGCGACCGTCTGCCAGCTTGGCTGAGATCTTTTTGCCGATCATTTTCACCTATTTTTCGAACACTGCTTATAACTTTAGCGGCGTAGGCGAAGGCCACCTTAGACTTGAGCCGATGAACCCCAACTACGAGCTTTTTGAAATTGTTAGCATGGCCGTGTTGGCCGTCTTGATCATTGCCGATCTTCTGCTCATCTACAGCCGTCCTCACATTCCTAGCAACCGTGAATCTGCACTCTGGGTGAGTTTCTATGCCCTACTGGCAGTAATCTTCGGCGGCCTGATCTGGGTTTACGGAGGCCCCGACGGGCCGGCGCGGGCAAACGAGTTTTATGCCGGTTGGCTCACCGAATACAGCCTGAGCCTCGACAATCTTTTCGTCTTCTTGATTCTGATGAACCGCTTCGCGGTGCCTCGCAAATATCAGCAAGAAGTTCTGATGGTCGGAGTGGTGCTTTCGTTGGTGCTGCGTGGGGCATTCATCTTGGTCGGTGCGGCTCTAATCGAATCGTTCAGCGCCATCTTCTATATCTTTGGTGCATTCCTCATCTACACCGCTTGGCACCAGGCCTTTAGAAGCGCCGAAGACGACGAGGAGTCAGAATCGAAGCTGATTGTTTGGCTTCGCAAGCGCATCCAAGTTTCAAAAGAATACGATGGCGCAAAACTGCGCACCGTCGAAAACGGCAAGAAAATGTTCACGCCGATCTTGGTGGTGTTTGTTGCCATTGCCGCAACCGATGTGATGTTCGCCTTCGACTCGATCCCGGCCATTTTCGGAATCACAACCGACCCGTTCATCGTGTTCACCGCGAACGTATTTGCCTTGATGGGTCTTCGCCAGCTCTATTTCTTGCTTGGCGCTCTGGTCGACAAACTTAAGTACTTGAAATACGGAATCGCCTTCATCCTCGGTTTTATTGGTGTGAAGTTGGTGTTGCACGCGATGCACGAGAATCAGTTGCCGTTCATTAATGGCGGCCAAGGGCTTCCGGTGCCAGAGATTGACACAACCACCTCGCTGTTCGTGATCGTCGCGTCGATTGTTGTCTCAGCTGCACTTAGCATCCGCTCTATCCAAATCGGCAAACGCGGCTAGATCTCGAATTCATGTTGTTTGCTAGTTTTGCAGTGTGACCTTGAAACTGCCAAAAGAACTGAGCCGCATAGCCGCGCGCCTTCGGCGAGGCGTTTCCTGGCGACTATTTAGGGCGCTTAGCAAGCCTTGGGCAGCGAGATTTGCCGATCTGGTTTTGCTTGTTTCATTCAAAGCTGTTGCAGCGCTGGGTCCAAAGCGGGCACAATATCCACCCAAAGTTACCATCGTCGTGCCGGTATACAACGTGCGTGAATTTCTCCCGTTGTGTCTGCACAGCGTGCGGGCTCAAAGGTATCCAAATCTTGAGGTGATCGTCATAGACGATGGTTCGAGCGACGGGTCGTTTGAACTCGCTGCAAGTTTTGACGAGATCATGAAGATTCGCGTTTTGCAAAAGACCAACGGGGGTTTGGGAGCGGCCAGAAACACGGGCTTCGATCGCATCGGTCAAACCGATTACTTGCTGTTTCTTGATTCCGACGACGCGCTTCCGCTCGGTGCAATCTGGCGCTATGTTCGTGCCGCCGAGGCCCACAAAGTAGATTTCGTAGTTAGCCCTGCGAAGCGAATGAGGGGGCTTTCGTTCCGTTGGCGTGCCGATGCTCGGCAGTTTTACTCAAACCAAGGATCACGCGCCACAACATTCTTAAATGACCCTCTAGCCATTCGAGATGTGACGGCCTGGAATCGCTTGTTCCGCTGGGATTTCTGGAAACAGCACGACCTACGTTTTCCTGAGGGTGTCTTATATGAAGACATGGCTCCAATGGCTCGAGCGTTTTGCGTCGCAGAGAGGTTCTATGTACTGAATCGAGCGGGTTATTTCTGGCGCGTTCGAACCGGCGACAACAAGTCAATTACGCAGCGCTTAGGCGAGTTTGAGAACTTGCGAGACCGTATGCAGTCATTGCAAAAAACTCTCAAGGTGCTGCTTAGCGCCATGAAAGACGGGCAAGCAAATGACAGGAATCTGCTTGAATTTCAACTGCGTGTTGCCAGCATCGATTTGCAACTTCACCTGCCATTTGTTGGCAACGGCGACAGCCAGTATGACGACATGCTCAAAGACACTGCCAAGCAATTACTGGGCGATTGTGGACCGGAGTTTTGGCAACGCGTGCAAGGGCGTTTGGCGCCAGTTCTAAAACAGCTAGTCGAAAACTAAATAAGCTAGTTCGACTTTGCTACAAAGTCTTTCAGCCACGCCATCAGTCCGGGGCCGAGGTCATCGCGCTTGGTCGCTAGCAGCACGGTAGCTTTCAAAAACTCGAGCTTGTCACCAGCGTCATATCGTTCACCACGGAAAACAACGCCAACCACGCCACCGGCGAGTTTCTCGCGTGCGGCCTTGGCGAGAGCATCCGTGAGTTGAATCTCGCCACCAGCGCCAGGTTCTTGCTTTGCGAGCAATTCGTGAATGCCAGGGTTCAAAATGTAGCGGCCGATGACGGCGAAGTTTGACGGGGCAAGCTCGGTCTTCGGCTTTTCGACAAAGTCGCTAACCTCGATAACTCCGTCGATCTCAGGGCCAGCCGGCTTGATGCAGCCGTACTTGTGAATCTCTTCGCGAGGCACCTCGACCAGGGCCACAACATTTGCCCCGGTCTT
>JACCDK010329049.1_pt1 | contig 12381 bp, 11 predicted proteins | sample 7445871 | NCBI WGS metagenome assembly JACCDK01 (sample SAMN15323436, study PRJNA562643) | freshwater metagenome | isolation source: river surface water | place: USA:Blue River Watershed | collected 2017-08-15
ATTTCGCTCTTGGATCAATCGCTCGTCAAGAGCTCTATCAGGAGCATCAGGAATCAAGCGGACTGCGGTGCGGAGCAAGAACCAGAAAACAAAAACCCCCTCTACAAAGCCTTCCAGCGTGAGCTGGGAGGCTTTTTTCTTATGGGGCCGAGTATGCGCTCGCGTAGTTAATCGGCCCCATATGAAAAAAGAACAGGATTCGCGAAGCGAATGCTGTAGGCTTTGTGCTAGATGCCCTTTGGGCTGACAGCGAAACGAAGTGGAGCTGTCACTCCCTTTTACTTTAAAGATAATGTAGGTTTCTTTCCTATTCTTAGGTTTACTTTAAATTCTGCCTTTTCAACTTTCGATATTCCCATGGTGCTTGTGGATCAACGGCTTTCCACAGTCCTCGATGATTGTTTTTAGCTATTATTTCTAATTGAGCTAAACTTGTATCTTTTGAGTATTTTTTAAAATGCCAAGCCATTCCATTTTTTATCATTTCCTCTCCCAGTTCTTGATTGTTTTCCAAATAGGATTTTGCAATAATTCTTCCATATTGATCTTTCGAAGATTGAATAAATCTGATTTTTTTACCGGATGTCAATTTTACTAAAAATTGCTTCGATTCTTTATAAAAAGGCATTCCTTTTTCTGGAGCATCTATTCCCTCCATACGGATTTTTAATTTTTTGTTGTTTATTTGAATGTGATAGGTATCGCCATCTACCACCTTTGAGATAAAATAATATTCGTTATTTTCTAAATTTCGATCTTTGTGATTTGTGCAATGCAATGAAGATAGCGCAACTAATAATAGTAAGCTTAATTGCCTTATTATTGACTTTGTAATTGATGCCATCTTTGTAGTTTTTTATTTATCCGTTAAGTAAATTTTATTTTCATTTTTAAAGAATATTCCGTAAGATTATGATGAATAAATTAACTAGTTTATATTCCTTACTATAGGCTTAATCTAAAATTTAAATATAATAATGCTTTAAGCAAAGTAAATTGAAAAGCGCCACTATGAAAAAAATACTCCCTTTTTTGTTTCTTATTACTGCAATGCTTTTAGGATGCGGCGAGCGGAAGTCCGAATTAGTCGAATCACAAAAAAATAGTGTTCCAGGTGTTAAACTCCAAAAGGTTACTTTTTATTTAGAGAATTCTGAAAGTATGTTTGGCTATGTAAATGGTCTAACAGAATATGTTCAGGTGATTTCAGAATTGAGTTCAAAATCTGATTTTATATCAAATGGTATTCAGAAAGAGTATGTTTTAATTAATGGCAAAAGTCCTTTGAGTGTTAATTCATTAGGCGATATTTCTTCAAAATTAAATTCGTTTCTTACTCCTGCCGGTTACAACAAAGGTAATACATCGTCTAGCGAATTGAATGAAATGTTAAAGTTGGCCATGCAAAATGCTGGTAATGGGAAGATTTCAGTTTTTATCTCAGATGGAATTTTTGATATCAATCAGAAGGCACAATTTTTGAAATTTCTTACTCTTGAAAGTGTTGTTACTAAAGGTAATTTCATCAATAAATTAAGCAAATCATCAAGTTTTCAGACTTTACTTATAAAGTTGAATTCTCAATTCGACGGAAAATATTTCTTTGCTTCACAAAATAGAGTTCAAAAAATCAATCAAAAAAGGCCTTATTATATTTGGGTATTTGGAGACTCTCATTTGGTTAATCAATATTTAAGTGAACGATTTATTAATGAAAGTTTAGTTGGTCGAACGGATTATTTACGGTTTATTAAATTGGGGTTGTCAAACGTGCAATATGGAATCACAAAGGTCATTAATCAAAAGGGAAAATTTGATGTACACAGAAATAATCCCCATTCTATTGAAAATGCTGAGAAAGATCCAACTGGGAATTTTAGTTTCTCTTTTGCAGTAGATTTAAGTTCAATTCCATTTTCAGAATCCTATTTTACAAATAAATCAAACTATAGCCTATCAAATAATTATCAAATAAGTTCAATTCAAAGAATAAGGCCTCAACAGAAAGCATTTTTACCCATAATTAATAATTTTAACCCTACTCACGTAATTACGTTGATTTGTAAGCCCCAAACATCGCATCTGGGAGGAATTAATTTACAATTGAAGTACGTTTTACCTAATTGGATTAATAAATCATCACCGACTCCAGAAGTTGTAGATTCTTCATCAACTTTTGGTTTTGATAAATTAACTTCTGGTATTGCTGAAGCTTATAATGTTCATAATCAAAATAAGAATTTAGCTGAATTTAAATTTCAAATCAATCGATAAGTTATGTATCTACTTTATTTTATTGTGTTAGACTTTTTAAGTGCATTTAACTTTCCTGAGTTCGATTCCGTTTTGGAGGTTAATAAAACGTATTTATCCTTATCATTACTATGTTTTGTTTTACCAATTATCTTTTGGCTCCTATTTTATAAATTCTATTCCTATCCGTATGCGAAACTGTTTCATTGGATTTCTGCGTTAGTGATTTTGTTAATAATTGTAGGGATATTATCCTATGCAACAGTAAATGAAGCATTATTTGGGTCGAATAATTTAGGAATCGATCAATTATTAGCTAGCAATAATTCAGCTCAAGAAATTGCTGATTCTTTACCACTATACCTTAGTATTTACAATGTGTTTTTAAGTGCTATTTTAGGATTTGCATATAGCCTATTATTAAAGCGTTTCAGTAAAGTTCAAATGCACCTTCCATTTTAATTATTTCCTATGAGTAAGTTATATGTTTTTGGTATTGGCGGAACAGGCTCTCGCGTTATCAAATCAATGGTAATGCTATTGGCCTCAGGTGTTAAGTTAGATGCTAAGTATTCTCAAGTAATTCCAATTTTAATTGATCCAGATACCAGCAATGGAGACCTAAATCGTACTAAAGAAATATTGGCTTTATACCAACAAATTAGAAATGAAATCGAAGAGCCAAATGATTTCTTTAGCCAACAAGTAGGAACTATAAATGAAATTGCATCGAATTCGCCCGCAGTGAGTCCTGATTTTTTTCAGTTCAAGCTCAATGAGGTAGACGATAGTAAATTTGGTGAATATATTGGATATGATTCTTTATCAAGCGATTTCAATAATTTTCAAGATGATAAGAGTTTTGTAAAGCTGTTTTATTCTGGCGCTAATTTAAATTCAGGTTTAGAAGTTGGATTTAAAGGTAATCCCAATATGGGTTCAATAGTATTAAACCAGTTCACAGAATCTAAAGATTTTAAAAATTTCTTAACAACCTTTCAGCAAGGGGATGAAATTTTTATCATTAACTCTATTTTTGGAGGCACAGGAGCAGCAGGTTTCCCTCTTTTACTCAAGGTGTTGCGAAGTAGTGATAATGTATTAATTAGACAGTGTAAAATTGGGGGCTTAACCTTATTACCTTATTTTGCACTAGCCGAAAAAGGTGAAATTAATTCAGAAACATTCTCGGAGAAAGCAAAAGCCGCTCTTGAATATTATAATAGGACTATTATAAATGGAAATGAAATAGATTTTCTGTATTTCTTAGGAAATAAAAGTAATATAAATTTGGAGGATTATTCTGTAGGAGGTGTTGATCAAAAAAATAATGCACATTTTCTAGAAATGGCTGGTTCGCTTGCTATTATTGATTTTGGTCTTGCCAATTCTAATGCGCGTAATGGTAGGACTATCGTGAAGGAATTTGGTATAGAAAAGGATACAGAAGAAATTGATTTTAGTGCTCTCAATGTAAATAATTTAAAACAAATTGATAAGCCATTAGTCAAGTTTAAATTGTTTACAAATTATTTGAATCTAGGATTAAATAAAGCATTAAATGTTTCTAGATGGACGCTAAGTAATATAAGATGGGTCGCAAATAATCAACAATCATTAACAGATGAAAACTATTTTAACTCTTCTAGGTATCAAACTCAAATAAGTTCATTTATAGGATTCTTTGACGAGTGGCTTCAAGAAATGAAGCAAAATAAGCCATCATTTTCTCCTTTTAATGAGGTGGAATTAAGTAATGCGATGGAGTTTGTTAAAGATCGAAAACCAAAAGGGAATTTAAATTTCACTAAAATTGACCAAGAAAATTCCAGAAATGTTGCTGATCCTAAATTTCGTTCAGATAAAAAGGTGCATACTGCTTTAATAAAATTGTTTGGTGCTGCTACAGAAAAAGTGGTTTCTAGTTCAGATATAGTCAATAAATAATTATGGGAAAGGTCTTTAGATTACATGAAGGACAAACTGGTTCTGGTTGGTTTATTAGCAATCCAATTACAAATGAGCAGCTTAAAACGATACTTACAGAAGGGAGCGAACTTGCCACTTCTATTCCTACACCATTTGCAAGAATTGATTTATTCAAAACAGCGTTTAAATGGGTTGCAGATAATGGAATTATAGGCGAAACAGCCTATCATAAATTAGTATCTGAAGCTTTAGATGTAGCTCAATTGTTTTTTTTTAGTCCTATTTATAATCATAGAATTAAAATCGTTTCTTGGTCACCCAAAGAAAGATTGAATGATCTAAAATTAAATGGTTCACCAAAGCATCAAAGATTTGCAGACACATTAAGTATTTTCTGGAACCAGGAGGGTGATGTCAAGGCATTTGGATTTGATAAATTTAATAAATTTCATTTTATTTTAAATCAATCAAATGAAGTAATTGGTGGAACATCGCCTGCCACTCTTTTCTTTTCAGCTCCCGATGCTGCATCTAAATGTGGAGATATAACTAGAGGAGAAAATGTATTGTTTGATTCAAATCCTTTCCCTTTACATTTAAGAGATCCTCAATTCGTTAAATATGTTTTTACCTTGCAAAGGCAAAATAATTTTGCTGAGTATTTTCCAGAGGTCTATTCGTATTTAGATAAATCATTACAACATTTACCGCAAAATTTACGTGTTCAAATAGCGTCTATTCAACAAATGGACTTAGTAAATTATCCAAGTTGTGTGGTCAATAATAATTTAAATGATGTATGTGAGGTTTCAGGTATAAAGCTATGTACTACTCAAGGTACTTTAGGTGATATCGAGAATGAGAGCGATTTTGTTATTAATCCAGAGTTAGAATGTCAAGGTCCACTACCATTAGTATTGCCCAATGATAGATTTACTCCAAGATGGATTTACACAACCAATGGAAATTATTGGAACGAAAATACGACCATTCCAAGTAAGAATATTAGAAACTCGAATGTTTTGCCTATTCAAGAAAACGAATATCCTTGGCTAACAATGGATGATTTTTTTGAAGATAAATTGATAAAATTAGATTATAAATTAAATAATAAAAATTATGCTACTCTAGGCTCTAATGATTGTTTATTGCCATTGACGCCATTATTTTTTAAATATTTCAAGCCAAACCTATTAAATGAAAATCTGGAAATTAGGGAGCTAGCTGGTGGTGGAGTACAATATAACCTCAAAGTTCCAGTTCGAAATGGTGAAATAGTTTTCAAGAAATTATATCATTCAGAAGACATTATAAAAAGTGATTTTCATTTAGCCATTTTCCCTTTTACTAAAATAGATAAAGGAGAATATTATATAGGATTTAATGATTTTGAATATCAATCTCACAAATCCTTTTCAATTGAGACATATTTAAGAGGCAAATCTAATTCTGATCTTGTATTCGTTGATAAACATATTAGTGATATAAGAAATGAGCAGAGTAAATATGTGAAATCTTCATATTTTGATGTAGTTAGAGTCTTTACAAATAATGCTGGCGGAATAATTATTCCAATTTTTAATTCTAATACCTCTCACAACCAACTTTCTTTTGCAGTTGATTTTGGTACTACTAATACACATATAGAGTATAAAGTAAATCAAAATGCATCTAAATCGTTCGAATTAAACCATATGTCATCTATTTGGCAGTCTATATTTTCTAATGAAAATACAGAGCCAATTCAAATAGAAAGAGAAAAATTGTTTGATAAAATTGTAATACCACACGAGATTGGGAACAATTCCAAAATTAAATTCCCCCTAAGGACATCTATTGCGCACAATATTTCAACTGATTTTACAAGAAATGTAGATTTATTTCTTCACATAAGTAACTATTTGCTTTTTGGTAAATCAGGTATCCCCCCTTACTTAAAAAATAAAAATAATATTAAGTGGAGTAATTATGACAAAGAAGAAGATAAAATAATTGTAGAAAAATACATAGAGTATTTGCTAAAGATAATTTATTATAAAACAATTATAGAAAATGGAGATTTAACCAATGTAAAAGTATATTGGTTTTATCCAGTAAGTATGGCTCAATATGAATTGAATATTTTGTCAAATAAATGGGAGTTATGTTATAAAAAAGTTTTCGGTTTGGATGAAATAGGAGGGTTGTTGATTTCAATGCCTGAAAGCACAGCGCCTTTTATGCACTATAAATCCACTCATCCGGGCTTAAGCTTATCAGTTGATATAGGTGGAGGCTCTTCAGATTTAGCGTTATTTAATAATGCAGGCGTTGAACCCGAATTTATATCCTCTTTCAGATTTGCAGGTAATTCAATTTTTGGAGACGGTTTTGAGGATAGTCCACTATCTGGTAATTCTGATAATAACGGCTTCGTTTATACTTATAAAAATGTAGTCGAAAACTATATTAAGGGGGCTTCCGATCTGGACCCAGGATTGGCGTATATCTTTGATGATATTATTTCAAATTCTAAAAGATCATCTGATTTTAGTGACTTGCTTTTTAGCTTGGAGGAGAATAACAATATTACCTTCAACTATACTAATGCGCTACAAGCAAATCAGAAATTGAAGCTTCCCATTTTGATTTTTTATGGGGCAATAAGCTTTTACGCTGCTAAACTATTAATGAAAACTGGATCAAATATTCCACAAAATATTTTACTAAGTGGTTCTGCTTCAAAGTCTATTAAGATTTTGTGCCCGAGTAGTTTTAAGGCTTTAAGCAATTATATGAAATTCATTTTCGAAAAAGTGAATAATTCAGTCGCTCCTGCTAATTTTCAAATTACTTTGTCTGCAAACCCAAAAGAAATCACATGTGTAGGGGCTTTGAACTCTGGAATTAATTCATCGATTTTAGATAATAGAATAATATTTTGGCCTGGCGGGAACTTAGAAAGTAATTATTTAGGAGAAATATCAGAGAATAATGGAAATGTTAAAGAAGGTTTAACATATTCGGATGTTTTAAATAGCGATGTTTTTAAAATGCAAATAAATAATTCCTTATCAGAGTTTTTTGAAGTTTTTGATACTTATGTGGCTCAAAGCAGTCTTTTAAATTCATTTGATATAAGCGATGATTCATTTATAAGGTTCAAAGAGCTTAGGGATTTGAATCTAATGAATTACTTGGAATATGGAATCAAATCTAATAATAAGCGTGATGGTCAAAGAGTGGAGGAAACATTATTTTTCTTCCCACTAATTGGGTTGCTTAATTCCTTGTCATTTGAATTAGCTCAAATGGAATAATATGGAAATTTGTAAGGTTTATTTTGGAGGATTGAGTTTTGCATTTTTTTTTGGTGGAGTTATTTTTGGTTTTTTGAGTTCATTGATTTTTTTTAATTCTAAAAAAAATGAGCAGGAAGAGCTTTTGGGAGGAAATGTTGAAAATAGTGACTCAGAAAAAATTGAATTAGATTTCAACAATCGGATTTCAAATCTGCTTAGAGAATTTGAAAATTGCGATGAACACCGTATTAGATTAGAAAGTGAAATTAGAGGATTGCAAGCTATTATTGATGGAAATCAATCACATTCTAATCAAATAAATTTGGGTAATTCCTCATCATTAAGTTCTACTAATGAATCATTAGAACCAGATTCTTCAGCAGTAAATAGTAGCAGAGATTTACAAAATACAGTTTTGTATTTTAGTATACCAAGTGATCATACAGGCAAATTTGATTTGGGTAATGTTAAAGAAATCTATGATACGAAATGTCATTATTCTATACGAGTACTTTCAAATAATCGCGGTGAGTTATCTTATTTAACTTCGGATAAAGATTTTCGTGCATTGGATGATTATATTAGTCATCTTTCACCAGTATGTGAGATTGTTAATTTCTCAGATAAGTCAAATTCCAGAAATATTCAAATGTTAGAAAAAGGTCAAGTATATTTTGAAAATGGCTCATGGGTTATTGATAGAAATAATAAAGTTAAAATACGATTTATATGAATTTAATTGCAGTTTTTCTTTTACAAGTAGATGTCCTAAATAGTTCTTCAAAAAGTGGCATTACAGACTTTTTGTCAATATTTGAGATAATAATTGTAGCGGGAATTATATTATTTCAGTTGTATACGTCTTATTCTATTTATTTGAAAATTGGCAGATTCTCTAGAATTTTCAGTAGGGTATTAACTATAGTTAACGGTTATGTTGATAAGTCAAATTTTAAAAAAAATCGAGAAAATCTTGAAGAATATTTGGTGTTTGACGATAGTGATTCCAATGAATCCTTAGAGTTAATAAGTGATAAAAATGTTGTTGTTATTCCTTATATAGCTAGTGTTACAACAGATAATGCAATTACTCAAAGAATTACCAACGTGTTGAATTCATATTTGGTTAATAATTTTGGGGCGATTGTCAATTTTAGTATTATTAAAGATATACTAGAGAGAGAAGTTGACTTAGAGGATGAGGAGATAAATAATTCTATGTCAACGCCTCTTTACCTAGGATTGGCTGCCACAATGTTTGGGGTCATAATGGGTCTTTTTGCGATGCCAACTATAAGTGAAGCTGATCAAGCTATAAAGGGAGTTGGACCTTTAATTAATGGTGTCAAGATAGCGATGTTTGCGAGTCTTACAGGATTGCTGTGTACTACCTATTTGTCTTCTTTTGTATATAAGGTTGCTAGAACCCAAGTAAATAGAGGCTTAAATTCTCAGATTTCTTATTTTCAAAATAAGTTGTTGCCTGTTTTAATAAAAGCAGAGGATACAGGTGTATCTGGTTTAAAGGCAAGCTTAGATAAATTTGGAAGAGAGACAGCTAAAATTTTAGATGATTTGCATGGTGCCGTTGATAAAACAAGTAGGACTTTGTCGTCTCAACTTCAAGTAATATCCAAAGTTGAGAATCTTAATTTCACCAAGGTTTCTAAAGTTAACTTGGAGCTTTTTGATCGATTAGAGGTTAATATGAACGCATTAAATAGTTTTTCTCAGTACCTAAATCAAATGGATATAGTTGCGGGGAATTTATATGGTTTTTCTGAACGGACGAATGACTTTAAAAAAATTGCTGATGCTGTAAATGAGAATCTAACTGAGTCAAAACTACTGACTCAATTCTTAACTAAACATTTACAAGCAATAGAGTCTTCTGGTTCAAGCGCCTTAAATGCTTTTAATTTGGTTGACAGCAAGTTTGCTGATGCAATTTCAAAACTTTCCCAAGAAGTTGATAATAGAATGTCACTATTGAACGATAAGGCATCAGTATTAGATTCCAATTTAATGCAGACATTTGAAAAGGTTGGAGACGACATACACCGAGTTACTGAAATTCATTTGCAAGATCTTTCGAAATCTTATGCTGAATCAATGCCGGAATTTAAGAATCTTGAAATTCTACAAACATTGCCTAGTTTGAAAGAGACAATGGAAAAGCAATTATCTGCACTTATTGTTTTGAATTCAACTATTTTAAAACAATATGATTCTAGATCTGGGGATTCTATTAAAAATAATGAAATTGAAATTATATCAGAAGAAAATGATAGTGACAATAACAGTTCTAGTGGGTCAAAAGGTCAAGATTTTACAGACATTCAATTTGAAGGAGAGGAAGATGATTTAGATAAACCTTGGTATAAATTCTGGTAGTTAATTTATGAAAGGCAACAATTTTTTCTGGATAAGTTTCGCAGACTTGATGACTAGTCTCTTCTTCCTCCTATTAGTTCTTTTTGGTATTTCAACTTATGATGCACAAGTTAGTCATAAAAAACTCGAAGAGATCAAAAAAATAAGTGAAGCAACCAAAAAATTAAATCGTTCTTATTTTGAATATAGTTCTAGATACAAACGTTACAAATTAAAAAGACAGATTCAATTTCAAACTAAATCTGCTGTTATCGATATAAGTGATATTGATTATTTAAAGAAAGTAGGGGAAGAAGTTGAATTGCTTTTAAATGATTTAAACTCTACACCAAAATACAAAAAGCGGAAAGTAGTCTATTTAATTATTATTGAGGGAATGGCTTCGAATTTTAAATATACAAGAAATTTTGAGTTGAGTTATGAAAGGGCTTTAAGTGTTTATCGATTGTGGAAAAATTCTTTATCTAGTCAATCGATTTTATTTAAACCAGATATCTGTGAAATACAGATAACTGGCAGTGGTGAAGATGGCATTAGAGAGTTTTCAGGTAAAAACGAAGATAAAAATCAGCAAATATTAATTCATATTATCCCTAAATATGATTTCGAAGACGAGAAATAAATCCTTTCATTTATGTAATTTTCTATTCTTATTTAACCTAGTTTTAATAGGGTTTAATTCATGTACAGGATGTTCGAAATCTAGGATTCAACAAGAGAAGAAAAAAAAACAAGCAATTGTTTCAACCAATAATCAGGGCCCTAGTCAAATTCCATTAGTTAAGGATGAAAGTGGAGTTTATCAAATTCCTGTTTTGATTAACGGTGTTGAAATGTCTTTTGTTTTCGATACAGGTGCAAGTTTGATTTCCATTTCTAATGTTGAAGCTAACTTTCTATTTAAACAAGGGAAATTATCCAAAGAAGATATTCTAGGCGAAGTGAATTTTTCAGATGCAAATGGTGATATTTCTGTTGGAACTATAATTAACTTGAGGGAAGTAAGCTTAGGGAATAGAGTTTTAAAAAACGTACAAGCATCTGTAGTAGATAATTCGGTTGCTCCTTTACTTTTCGGGCAATCTGCCTTGGCTCAATTTGGCAAAGTTTCAATAGACTATAAACGCCAGATATTGATTATTGAATAAGCTTAAATTATTCTTTCTTGAAATTATTTACATGTGGTGCCATCAGTAAAATGCACCTTATCTATCTGTATGACAACTTTAGAGGCCCCCTTTACCATTGATGGCCTATTAATGTGTTTGGTTACTCCAGATAAAATAGGATCAATAACGTTTGTAGAGTTGAACGATGCTTTTGATTGTTGAATTAAATCTCCTGCATTATTATAAAATACTTCAGTCCAATATACCCCATCAATGGACTTATTTGAAGTATTTTTAACCTCAAGGTTGTATCCGATTAAATATCCTAAGCTGACAATTTTCGATACATCCATAACGGTAAGGCGACATTTGTTTGTATGTCTTTGAGCAGATACATTAATGCTAAACAAAAGAAATAAAATAAATAGTAGTGATTTTTTCATAGAATTTTTTTTAGTAGTTGGGTTTTATTTTTGTTCATTTTTTTCTAAAATTTCATTTGTATTTAAGCTCGAGTTAAATTTTTTATTTAATAGTTTAGTTATAATTTCTCTTAAATATAATTCATTAATATCTTGGGGGATGGTATTTGGAGGTGTTGATATATTAATTTCATTCAAAATATCATCTGATAATTTGATATACAGACTTGATTTTTGAATGCCACTTAAGTCTTTATTAGAGAATTCAAATTTAATTGCAGGGTAAGTTGAAAATACCAATGTATCAATATTATTCATATTGCCCATAAAATTTGATTTGTCAGTGTATGTCATCAACAAACTATTATTGTCTTTTTGCGTGATTTTATTAACAAAATAGGGTAAATTTTGTCTGTTAGAAGGTTCGGTATACAAATAGCCCGAATAATGAAAAATTCGATAGCTTAGAGTCTCACTAAACTGAAAATTGTATCTACTCATTTCTGGGTAAATAAATAAAATATCAAAATTGTTATCAATTTTTGTTATTTCACCTTTTTCAGCCCTAAAGCTATCAAAGATTTTTGAATTAATATAAATGCCTTCAATCTCGTCATAAATATCTATTCGATCGGGAGGATTTGACCCATCATTTTGAATAGTTGGATATAACTCAGCATTTAAACCTTGGAATAAATCCTTTTTTAGACTATTATTTCCAAGTTTTATTGTGTCTTCACCATTAATCAAATAACTGTTGTCATCTTTTATAATCAGTTTTATATCCTTAGAATGTTTATTGCACGAAATAAAAGATAATACTAGTAAAAGTAAAACAGCGTAGTTTTTCATTTTTTTAACCTATTTTTTCCAGTTTCAAATGGTAATACTGATTAGGATTATCTTCAAATTAGGTATTATTTACTTCTTTGTAATAACTAACTAAATAAATTTATCTAACGGCCTATCACCCTCACCCACATCTCCTCCGGA
>JACCDK011864460.1_pt1 | contig 12375 bp, 15 predicted proteins | sample 7445871 | NCBI WGS metagenome assembly JACCDK01 (sample SAMN15323436, study PRJNA562643) | freshwater metagenome | isolation source: river surface water | place: USA:Blue River Watershed | collected 2017-08-15
GTATTACAAACCGCATCAATGAGCTTACAGCTGAAGAAGAAAAGCTAGCTGCCGAGATTGCAGATCTAGAGATCAAGCGCGAAAACGCCCTCACAATCATCATTAACGAGCGCAGCGCAGTTTCCGAGAAGCGCGCCGCTATCGCAGCGCCTATTGCCCAGGATCTTAAGGATCTCTACACAAAGCTTGCCGCAGATAACAATGGAAATGGCGCTGCTCCACTAGTTGGAAATGAGTGCAAGGGTTGCCACTTAACAATCAATACAACGGAAGTTCAGCGCATCTCAACTTTGCCAGCGGAAGAAGTCGTTCGTTGCGAACAATGTCGTTGCATCTTGGTGCGCGAGTAAAAACTGATGGCACGTACTTTTCGACTGACCGCAGATGGCGGATCACGAGGTAATCCTGGTCCTGCAGGTTACGGCGCGGTTGTAAGCGAAAATGGCAAGATTCTTGCTGAGCTCTTTGACGTCATTGGAATTGCAACAAATAACGTCGCTGAATACAGCGGTTTACTTGCCGGATTGACACATATCCACACACTTGATCCTGAAGCAGTTGTCGAAGTTGCAATGGACTCGAAGCTTGTAGTCGAACAAATGTCTGGGCGTTGGCAGATTAAACATGCAGATATGCGTGATCTCGCTAAGCAATGCCGCGCAGCCCATAACCCTGCATTGGTAACGTATTCATGGATTCCTCGTGATGAAAATTCTCATGCAGATCGTCTTGCTAATAAGGCGCTCGATGGCGGCAGTGCACATAAGCCAATCCCAGTAGTGCAGGAGAACTTCCTCACAGATCGCCTTCGATCCTCAGAAGTTCCGACAATGATTTACTTGATTCGCCATGGTGAAACCATTCTTACTCCAACTCGTAAATTCTCTGGCACTGGAGCACTTGATCCAGAGTTAACAGCTGAAGGACTTGCACAAGCCGAACTCGTTGCAGCAGAGGTTGCTAAGTTAGAGCCTGAGGTCTTAGTTGCATCTCCATTACAGCGCACTCGCCAAACCGCAGAGGCGATTGCCCGTACAACTGGACTTGAGATTACATTCGATAAGGATTGGTACGAACTCTCTTTTGGTGATTGGGATGGCAAATCAATTGAAGAGGTAAAGGCTGAAAGCCCTGATGAATACCAAGCGTGGCTCAATTCATCTTCCTATCGCCCTGGTGGAGGAGAGTCATATGACGAAGCTGCCAGAAGAATCGATGGTGCACTCGATAGATTGGCAGCGCAATACCCTGGACAGAAAGTTGTCGTTGTAACCCATAACGGAGTTATCAAGTCAGCTGTAAACCTTGCAATCGGTGGCCCTAATGATGGCGTTTTCCATATGGATGCCTCACCATGTTCGATCTCATCTATCTCGATCTGGCCATCTGATGGCCTGCGTGCTCTGCGTTCATTTAACGAACGTGGGCATCACCGCTAAATAAAGAGTTCAGCAACCTTCTTGGTATTTGCTTCGCAGTGTGGAAGTTTGTGGCCCATAAAGTTGATGTTTTGCTCATCAATTGTTCGAGCGGCATCAACTGCGTAACCATTCCATTCAAACCCAGTTGTAGTGTGAGCATCTTCAATCAATGTAATGTCATATCCCAGGTCGAGCGCACCCATTGATGTGTGGCGAACGCAGTTATTTGTTTCCGCGCCACAAATGTAGAGATGGCTTATCTTCTTTGCTGCAAGCACTTCTTCAAAGTTAGTCTCGATAAAGGTGTTGCGGAAAGTCTTCTCAATAATCTCTTCACCTTCAAGTGGAATCAGCTCCGGCACAATCTGCCAGCCATCTGAGTGAAGTGGAAGATCTTCCGCCGAATGACGAACCCAGATGACAGGAATCGAAGCTGCACGCGCCTTTGTAACGGCAGAAGCCATGTTGGCCACTTTCTCATCACGCAGATATGCATCTGCAACTACATTGACCTGAACATCAATGACAATGAGTGCTGATCCACCGCGTTCGCTCTTATTAATAGCCATGTGGGAAGACTACCGCTCGTTGCGAAGGTAATCGATAATCGATTGGTGATCTTTCACGAGACCTTTATATTCAATCGTCTCTGGTGTGAGGGATTCGAGAGTTTCTGCAAATAGCGCCGCCGCTTTAGCGTCCTCTTTAATCCACGCTAAAGGTTCTGCGCGGTTGCGAATGGTGAAATAGAGATAGTCCCCGGAAGCCGCTCTGGTGAGCGTTTGGCGCTCGGTTCGCCACCAGTAATTATCAGGCGAAGCAGCCGCATGAATTGAAGTGGGCTGGTGTAAATCTGCGGTGCTATGGAGCGACCAGTTCTTCCGCCAAACTGGACGGTCTGTCGTGATTTTGTCGAAAGTCGCAGTCATATAAGGCGCTAAAGCATCAGCAAAGCCGGGGACGGGAGTATGCACCGCTTCCATTCCTTTACCCAACTTCTCTTCAAGCTTCCATCGTGAGGGAAAGAGGACAGCGCCAGCAATTATCTTCCACTCGCCATCTTCGCGAGCAAGAATTACTAAGTCTTCCCCGATGATTGTCGCTATCTTGAGCAGCACATCAGAATCATTTCGCTTCACTGTTAGCTGCAAAGGTAGATAGGTGACTGATTCATCATCAACCAGATATTCATCGCTATGGAAAAGACCGAGATTCGCGCTGATTCTTGTAACTAATTCATCGACCGCACTCCGATAACCAGGCAACTCTTGATAGACAACATCACGTTTATTCTCGGCGAGATTGAGACGTTCAATAATTTGTTGATGTAGGTCGCTGCCACCTTCCAGCCAGAACTCATCTTCCAATGCCCGTAGCCCCATTCCGAGTCGAAATGGCTTGCCATCACTTGGTGGGGGATAGACATAGCTAGTGGACATGGACTTAGTATTGCTGAGTGAATTCATACCTACAATCATTAAAAGAGCGCGATGTTATCCGCGTCGAGATGGTCTGCTTGGGAAATATTTGTAGATCTCCAATGGCAGCGGCAGTTCTTGCCAATCGCGCAAAGGAGATCGATAAGCCTGAGATTGTGGTCACCAGTAGTGGTACATCTGCTTGGCATGTGGGCGAGGGAGCGCATCAACTTTCTGAGAAGACTTGGAAGCTCGCTGGCTATCGACATTCACATACCGCCCGCCAATTTCAGGCAGAGAGTTTCGACGAGGTGGATCTCATTCTGGCAATGGATCTGAGTAATCAGGCCAATATTCTTCAACTCGCCCGCCATGATCAGGACCGCGAGAAGGTCGTGATGCTCCGCGCCTTCGATCCAGAAGCGGATTCAGTTGAGGTGCCAGATCCTTGGGGCAATGAGGTCGAGGCGTATCAAGAGGTGCTCGCCATGGTCGAGGCGGCTGTTTCCGGGTTACTTAAAACACTCCGATAGGGGCCACTTTCGATTTGTGAGCCTAGCGCCCCTGGTGCTACGCTATTTACGCAACACCAATGTTGCGTAAATCGAAGGGCTGGGCAATGCTCGCTAATTTCTTAATCGGACTCCGTGAGGGACTCGAGGCAGCGCTCGTTGTCGGAATTTTGATTGCCTACCTGAAGAAGATCAACCAGGGCGATAAGACTCGTTCTATCTGGCAAGGTGTCTTTGCCGCGATTGCGTTATCTGCAGCCTTCGGTTCATTCTTTACCATTTCATCAATCCACCTCGAAGGTGATGCAGAACCTCTAGTTGCAGGAATTCTCTCCTTCGTGGCAGCAGCTTTGATTACCTGGATGGTCGTTTGGCTTGGCAAGAAGGCGCGCTTCCTTAAGGCAGAGCTCGAAGGATCTATTGATCGTGCGCTCGCTACTGGTGCAGGTTCTCTCTTCGCACTCGCATTCTTTGCAGTAGGTCGCGAAGGACTCGAGACCGCAATCTTTATCTGGAACGGTGCGATGGCATCTCAAGATGCAACTCTGACGGTGGTCGGAACCTTCTTAGGACTAGCAGTATCAGTAATCGCGGGTTGGTTGCTCTATCGCGGAGCGCTCAAGCTCAACTTGGCAAAGTTCTTCCGTTACAGCGGAATCGCGCTCATCGTTGTTGCAGCAGGAATGTTCTCTTACGGAATCCATGAATTCCAAGAAATCGGTTTAATTCCAGGCGATGCTAATAAGCTCTATGACATCTCAGATGTGATTAGCAAAGAGAGCATCCTTGGTTCAGTCCTCAAGGGGCTCTTAAACTTCACACCAACGCCGTCGGTACTACAAGCAATTGGTTGGACCGGCTTTATTGCAGTTGTCTCGTACTTCTTCTTTAAGAAGCCTAAGAAATCTGCGGTAGCTGCTTAGTTAATCTGTGCCGGCTCTCGATCTTCTGACCAAAGTATGAAGATCCGATAATCAGCACTGCGCCAAAGATTCCCAGTAGGGCAAGGCTTTCGCCGCCGATAGAAATACCGACTACGACCGCCCACACCGGCTCTGTTCCTAGCAAGAGGCTGGCGCGTGAAGATGATGTGCGGCGAATTGCCCAAAGGGTTACCAAGAAGGCAAAGGCGCCGCAGAGCAGACTGAGGAATGCAAGATTTAACCAAGTGCCAGCATCGAACTCTTGTAATGCCTCTTTAATGCCCGAAAATGAGAAGACCGTGTACATCACTGCGCAGGTAAGGCTCTGCAATAGAGTCAGATTGACCGAGCTGTACTTTTTACCCGCAGTGAGATGACCCATCGCTGTCACGTGAAGTGCGCGAAATAGCGCCGCTGTAAGCATCAGCCAATCACCAAGACCGGGCGTTGCAAAACCCTTATCTGAAACCAAGAGCGCGACTCCAACAACGGCAACGACTGTTGCAACAAAGAATGGACGCGGCAACCAATTCTTCGATGCAATTGATTCAAATATCGGAGTAAAGATAATTGCCAAGCTGATGATCAAACCAGCGTTAGTTGCAGATGTCCGCGCAACTCCTGAAGTCTCACAGAAGAGAATCAAGCCCTGTGAAGTTCCAAGGCCGATTCCAAGAACTAATTCAGGGCGAGTGAAGCTCTCTCGCTTTATCGCCCAGATAATTCCCATCGCAAGTGAAGTGACGATGAAGCGAAGACTTAAGACCGTAAGAACAGGCGCATGTTCAGTGAGAGTCTTTGCAGATAGATAACTTGCACCCCAGAGGGCAGCTACAAGAAGCAGGGCGAGGTCAACTTCACGCGCCTTCAACTTCTGGATAAAAGACATCTGCGCACCATACCCGTTTGAGTGGGCATGGTGCGCAGATTAAAGGGAATTAATTATGCGAGATCGAAGCGATCTGCATTCATAACCTTTGTCCATGCAGCAATGAAGTCCTTTACAAACTTCTCGCGGTTATCATCTTGTGCGTAAACCTCTGCATACGCACGCAAGATCGAGTTGGATCCGAAGACCAAATCAGCGCGAGTGGCGGTGAACTTCACCTCTCCTGTGGAGCGGTTGCGAAGGTTGTAGAGATTTGCCCCCGCTGGCTCCCAGAGATAAGTCATATCTGTGAGGTTGACGAAGAAGTCGTTAGTCAGAGCACCGACTCGGTCTGTGAAGACTCCGTTCTTGCTTCCACCAAAGTTCGCGCCAAGAACGCGCAATCCACCAATAAGTACAGTCATTTCAGGTGCGGTAAGGCCCATCAACTGTGCGCGGTCGAGGAGGAGCTCCTCTGGCGCAACTGCATAATCTTCCTTCTGGTAATTACGGAAGCCATCGTGAATTGGTTCTAGCGGTGCAAATGAAAGAGCATCGGTCTGCTCTGCCGTTGCATCACCACGTCCTGGTGCAAATGGAACGGTGACTGTTGTGCCTGCCTCCTTCGCCGCTTTCTCGATTCCAATGCTTCCAGCCAAGACGATGACATCTGCAAGAGATGCTCCTGCTGCCTGCGCAATTGGCTCGAGCACGCCAAGAACGCGAGCAAGACGTGCTGGCTCGTTGCCAACCCAATCCTTCTGTGGTGCAAGGCGGATTCGTGCACCGTTTGCACCACCGCGCTTATCTGAGCCACGGAATGTGCGTGCGCTATCCCAGGCAGTTGTGACAAGCTCTGCGATAGTCAGATCTGTTGCAGCAATCTTTGCCTTCACAGCATCAATATCGAAGCTCTTATTTCCTGCTGGAATTGGATCCTGCCAAATCAAATCTTCTGCTGGAACATCAGGACCAATGTAGCGAGCCTTTGGTCCCAAATCACGGTGTGTCAGTTTGAACCATGCACGAGCAAATACTTCGCTGAAGTAATCCTGATCTGCGGCGAACTTCTCTGAGATTGCTCGGTAAGCCGGATCCATCTTCATCGCCATATCAGCATCGGTCATCATTGGGTTGTAACGCTTTGATGGATCCTCAACATCGACCGGCTTATCTTCTTCGCGAATATCGATTGGCTCCCACTGATTGGCTCCAGCTGGAGACTTTGTCAGCTTCCACTCATATCCAAGGAGAAGCTTGAAATAACCGTTGTCCCAGAGCGTAGGGTGAGTTGTCCATGCACCTTCTAGCCCTGAAGTGACTGTGTTGCGCCCAACTCCACGAGAGGTGTGGTTCATCCAGCCGAGGCCAGCCTCTTCAATCGGTGCACTTTCTGGTGCAGGTCCGAGGTTTGCAGCGCTGCCATTTCCGTGAGCCTTACCAACGGTGTGACCACCTGCGGTAAGTGCGACAGTCTCTTCATCGTTCATTGCCATACGTGCAAAAGTTTCACGTACATGTGCAGCTGTCCGAATTGGATCTGGATTTCCGTTGACGCCTTCTGGATTTACGTAGATCAAGCCCATATGAACTGCAGCAAGCGGATGCTCAAGTGTTGTTGCATCATTGAGATCTGCATATCGCTGCTCTGATGGTGCAAGGAACTCTGTCTCGCTACCCCAATAGATATCAATCTCTGGCGCCCAGATATCTTCGCGGCCAAATGCGAAACCAAATGTCTTTAGCCCCATTGATTCGTAAGCGATTGTTCCGGCATATGCCAAGAGATCTGCCCAGCTGACTTTGTTTCCATACTTCTTCTTAATTGGCCAAAGCAGACGGCGTGCCTTATCGAGGTTTCCGTTATCTGGCCACGAGTTCAAAGGTGCAAATCGCTGGTTTCCTGTACCTGCGCCGCCGCGACCATCTGCGATGCGATATGAACCTGCCGCGTGCCAGGTAAGGCGAATAAAGAGTCCGCCGTAGTGACCCCAATCAGCTGGCCACCAATCTTGCGAATCTGTCATCAACGCATGGAGATCCTTCTTCAGCGCTGGGATATCGAGCTTCTTCAGCTCTTCGTGATAATTAAAATCTGCTCCAAGGGGATTGGTCTTTGTATCGTGCTGATGCAGGATGTCTAAGTTGAGGGCGTTTGGCCACCACTTTGCATTTGTCTGACCAGCTGATGTCATCGCGCCGTGGGCTACCGGGCACTTGCCTGAATCTTGCATTTAGGAATCCTCCGCAGGTAATCGATCGATTAAGTGAGTTTAACGAGGATTTCTCACGCCTTCATCCTGAAATCGGCTCTGGGAGTAGTTGAAATTTCAACTAAATTGGTTTAAAGTTCAACCATACCGCCGATAAGCGGTCTCACCCCTGGTAGCCCTACAAATAAAGGAATAGACAATGTCAGTACTTTCAACACTTCCAGCAGGCACATACACAATCGATGCTTCACATAGCCGCGTGGGCTTTAGCGCACGCCACGCAATGGTGACCAAGGTTCGTGGTTCATTTAACGACTACACAGGCTCTGCAGTTGTTGCAGATGGCACAGCCTCACTCTCAATCGAAATCTCAGCTGCCTCAATAGACACACGTAGCGCAGACCGTGACGGACACCTCCAGTCACCAGATTTCTTCGATGTAGCTAACTTTCCAAAGATCACTTTCACATCAACATCTGTTAAAGATGGCGGAGCAGGAATCATCGTTGATGGCGAACTCACAATCAAGGATGTAACAAAGCCTTTGACAATTGAATTCGAATACACAGGAACAGCTAAGGATCCATTCGGCAACGATCGTTACGGATTCGAAGGCGCTTCAGAGATCAACCGTAAGGACTTCGGCCTTACATGGAATGCTGCTCTTGAGACAGGTGGAATCCTCGTTTCAGAGAACATCAAGCTTGAGTTCGAAATCTCAACAATCATCGCTCAATAATTGTTGTCATAATTCTAGAGAGAGTCCTCATGGAATCCCGTGGGGGCTCTCTCTATGCCCTAAAATTGCCATATGCCGATATCTGATGGAGACCGCGAAAAGTACTTTCCGCTGATTGAGAAGAAGTATGGCGAGAAGATGGCGTACTGGTTCAAGGTGATGAAGGAAGTTGAAGGGGAGAAATACCCAGTTCAGATTGCACACCTCAAAGAGAATTACGGTTTCTCGCAGGCTCATGCCAATGCGCTGGTGATGTACTCACGAGGCTCTACTTCATCCAAACGCTTTGAAACTCCAGCTGAATTCTTCAAGACAGTTTCACCACAACAAGCTAAGACAATGAAGGCAATCTTCAAGGCAATCACGACTAAATACCCTCAGCTAGAGCTTGTTGTCGCCTGGAACCAGCCAATGCTTAAGTTTGAGAAGCACTACATCTTTGGATGTTCTGCCGCAACGAATCACATACTCATAGCGCCTTGGGATCAAGGTGTCCTCAAGAAATACACCCCAAAGTTTAAAGATTACAAGGTGAATAAGAAGACGATTGCGCTACCTAATGACTGGGAAGTTGATGTAAAACTCTTGCAGGCGATGGCAAAAGATAGTTTGGCCGCGCTTTAGCCCTCATCCATCTGCTTGAGGCGCTCTTTAATGATTTTCTTCAGCAACGTTTTTGGAAATGGCTTCTCTTTATCGAAGTGAATAGAGCCTTTAGTTTGAACGTAGCCAGCAAGCTCATCCTTCATTCGGGCAGCGAAGGAGCCGCTATAGGGAAATATGCTGTTGTGGTTCTTAAAGCCATCAAAGCCGATGACACCTTTTCCATTAATAGCAAAAGTTGGAATTCCATATTTAATAACCTCTTTCGCCTCAGGAAGCGATTCGGCGATAATCACACGAACTGCTTGAAGCGCATCTCTTTGAGGTTTATCGAACTTTTTGAGATGGGCGGTAACTTCAGCCTTACTCATTCTCTGCCACCTCTTTCAGCCTTACCAATGACTTTGCGACAGCCTTCTGCGTCCATGGATATGCATCTCGGAAGTTGAGCCAGAGCTGAGCTAGGCCTGGAGCATAACTTCCGTCGAAGGTCTCGGTGACCTCTGTTGAACCATTACCCAAAGCCTTGAGTTCATAGCGCCAGCGCCATTGACCAAAGTGACGCCAAGCTATGAGTTCGTTCTCCTTAAACTCAACGACCTTATTCTTAATTCGGTAATTAATTCCAAGGCGCATAGCCATTCCAAATTTAGATCCGAGGCTCAATCTCTCGGGACCGCTGATATTTGATCGAATGGTCTGACTGCCATCGATTTCAATATGTCGGTGCGGATTGGCAAGGATATTAAAAATAGTAGTTGGGCTTGCCGCAACGACAATACGTGCAGCCTTAATCTTGGGATTGCCAGTGTCAAAGATATCTGAACGAATTCTCTTAGCTGTCATAGATGGATGCTAAACCCTTTTTATATACGATTGAAGTAGGCTTTCTCCATGACTTTTTCGGACCTTAACCTTGTTGGCGTTCTCATCGCTTTTATCGTCTCATTTATCAGCGGTGGGATCTGGTTTGGCCCAAAGACTTTCTATCCGATCTGGATGAAGGCTCGTGGCATCGAATCAGGACAGCTCAACCATCAGCAGAATAAGCCAGCACTCCTCTTCGGCGGAACGATCATTGGCCTTATCTTCCAAACGTTGACCCTTGCTGTAATCATCACTTCACTGCAGGCAGCAAATCCAGATTTCTCTGTAGTAGATGGCGCTCTTGTGGGTGCAGCGGTAGGTATTGGTATTGCCGCCTTTGCATCGCTATCACACCGACTCTTCGGCGGTGAGTCCCTTAAGGTGTGGGTTATTGAGACTGCAAATGATGCACTCAACCTCACAATCGCTGGCGCCATCATCACCTTCTTCAACTAAGAGTTTCGATGTTAAACGAGTACGAGCAAGAGGCGAAGAAACGCTGGGGCGATACTGATGCCTACAAGCAATCAACTTCTCGCACCTCGAAATACACCAAAGATGATTTCGCTGCAGCCAAAGTAGATCAAGAAGCTGCAACAGAGAAGTTTGTTAGCGCCTTTGGCAATAGCTATGCAGTGACATCTACTCAAGCACAGGATGCCGTTCTTGCCCACCGTGCCGCCATCTCAAAGTGGTTCTATGAGTGCTCGATTGAGATGCAGAAGAATTTAGCGGTGATGTATATCGAAGATCATCGCTTCAAGGCTTACTACGATGGTCGGGTCAGAGGGTTGGCTCAATATGTCCATGATGCGATCATGGCGCAGAAGTAATTTAAAGAATACCGATAGCGGTAAGTATTGAGTTTATAAAACTCACAACATGGCCTTGAAGAGAGAAGACTTGATCAATCACTGAGTGCAGTGGCTCTACTACATTGCTGTATTTCGTCTCATAAAGTCCAAAGATAATCAGATAAAAACCCACGATAATGAGGAACGCGCTAGAAAGTCTCTCGATAATCTTCATCGAGTTACGAATCTTTCCCAGCGTCTTCTGGGAGAAGAGGGCAATCAGAGCGAGGATTGCGATTGTGGCGGATATTCCCAGCGCATATACGAGATAGATACGTAAGCTCTCAATGAAAGTAAGTTCAAGCGCCTTACTTGTGGCAGCTAGTAGTGGACCAATTGTGCAGCTGACAGAGCCAAGTGCGAAGGTGACGCCATAGAGATAGAGGCTCTTTAAGCGAGTAGATGGCGCTGTATTAGGGCTCCATAACTTCTTTAGGTAGGGAGATCTACCGAACAGGGTGGCTAGGCCAAGAGAGATGAGAAGCAGGCCGATTGCGATTGTGACAATAGGAAGATAGGCCTGAATCGAGGTGCTGATTGGAAAGATGACAACTGCAAAGAGAGCAAAGATAGTGATGATACCTAGCGCCATCAGAGTCGCGAATTGAAGAGCCTTACCGATGAGCTTGGGCAAGCTCTCATTCTTGCGCTGTGATGAGATAAGCATCGTCATATATGCAGGGAGCATTGCAAACCCACATGGATTGAAGGTTGCAAAGACTCCAGCTGCAAATACGATTGAGAGATCGCTCATTTCTTAGCCGTAAGGGCTACCAACTTCTTCTCAAGGAACTCTTCATCACTTGGGCCGACCTTGGATGTGATCTTTCCCTTTGCATCAACGAAGATCAGCGTCGGCTGAATGACAACTCCAAAGCGATTCCATAGCTTTCCATCGGCATCGTTGAGGTTTGTGAAGATGGAGGTACCTGTATGAGTAACGAACTCCTGCATCTCTGTCTGATTTCCAAGCGCACCAATTCCTACGAAGTTCACCTTCCCCTTGTACTGCTCTGCAGCAGCCACGAGATTTGCAGATTCGTTCTTGCAAATTGCACACCATGGGGCCCAGAACCAGAAGACAGTGGGCTTCTTATTTGCAAGCACCTTAGAGGAGAATTTCTTGCCCTCAACAGTCTTAGCTGTGAAAGTTAACTTTGAATTGTTACTTGCAAAGGTAGCTTGGCTCAATGCCTGAGCTGGAGCCTCTGCCACAACTAATCCAGCTGTGGAAATTACAAGAGCAGATAAAGCTGATGCAAATTTCTTCATGGTTGCCGCCTATTCAATCTTGTCTAGCTTGAGCTTGATACCAATCCAAGCACCAATGAATGAGAAGAGGAAGAAGGTCCAACCCGAGAGCGCAAAAGCTTGGCTACCCGAGAGGAGATTTCCAATGGTGCATCCGAGGCTGGTAAATGAACCCCAGCCAAGGAGAATTCCGCCAACGATAGAAGAGCCCGTGCCCTTTAGAGTTGGGATCTGTGGTTTAAAGCGGTTGCCCGAGATAGAAGCCGCAAGAGCTGCGGTGAAGAAGCCGATGATGAGCCAACCATTATTGGTGATTGTCTCTACTGCGGCACCGATACACCCTGAAAGACCTTCCAGCCCAATCAAATCAGGGTAAAGGTCGTACTTATTTCCAATTGTCTGAGCAATCGAATTGAGCTGACGAGTTGTACCCAGTGGTTCGATGCGTAGGTAAGCCGCAATTCCAATGAGGCCAACAATTGTTCCCGTCACAAACGGGTTCCAGCGCTTCTTGATGAGTGAGTTTCTAATCTGAGCCCATTCAATCTCGCCGGTTCCATGTACTTCACGCTCTGCTGGATTGCTTCGGGTGATCAGGAAGTAGAGGGCAACTGCAATTACTCCAAGAGTAAGAGCAAGAGAACCTGCATAGCCGAGATAATGAGGAAGCCAGAACCTTGGAGCTCCTTCAATAAAGTTACGGTAA
>JACCDK011649426.1_pt1 | contig 12373 bp, 12 predicted proteins | sample 7445871 | NCBI WGS metagenome assembly JACCDK01 (sample SAMN15323436, study PRJNA562643) | freshwater metagenome | isolation source: river surface water | place: USA:Blue River Watershed | collected 2017-08-15
AAGTCAAGAAGTCTGGATTACGTGGTCGTGGGGGTGCTGGTTTCCCGGTGGGAATGAAGTGGTCTTTTTTGGCGAAGCCAGAAGGTGTGCCTCGTTATTTGGTATGTAATGCCGATGAGTCTGAGCCAGGAACATTCAAGGATCACTATTTAATGTGGAAGTCGCCACATACCTTGATCGAAGGAATGATCGTTTCGAGTTTTGCCTTAGGAGCAAACACCTCTTATATCTACGTTCGTGGGGAGTTGATGTATGTAATCAATATCCTTGAAAAAGCGATTCAAGAGGCTTATGACAAGGGTTTATTAGGAAAAAATATCTTGGGTTCAGGTTATGACTTGGATCTATTTGTACAGCCGGGTGGTGGTGCTTATATCTGTGGGGAAGAAACAGCCTTGTTGGAATCTTTAGAGGGGAAACGTGGTAATCCACGTAATAAACCTCCATTCCCAGCGGTGAAAGGTTTGTGGCAAAGCCCAACGGTAGTCAATAACGTGGAGTCCATTGCAGCGACATCATGGATTGTGAATAACGGGGGAGATGCGTATGCGGCGATTGGGGTAGGACGTAGTACGGGAACGAAATTGATTTCGGCCTCGGGTCATATTCGTAAGCCGGGTGTTTACGAAATTCCATTGGGAATTACGGTCGAGGAGTTTATTTATTCGGATGAATATTGCGGAGGTATTCGCGAAGGACATAAGTTAAAGGCTGTGGTGGCTGGTGGTTCATCGGTGCCGATTTTGCCAGCAGAGAAAATATTGACTACAGATGCGGGTGAGAAGCGATTAATGACTTACGAGTCACTTTCGGACGGTGGGTTTGCAACGGGTACGATGCTGGGATCCGGCGGATTTATCGTGATGGATGAGACAACTTGTATCGTTCACAATACCTTAACGTTCGCACGTTTTTATCACCATGAGTCTTGTGGACAATGTTCTCCATGCCGCGAAGGAACAGGCTGGATGGATAAGGTTATCAAGCGAATTGAGACGGGTAAAGGACGTTTGGAAGACATCGATTTATTGGTGGATGTGGCGAAGAAGATTGAAGGAAATACGATTTGTCCTCTAGGGGATGCTGCTGCTTGGCCGGTGGCCGCGGCGATTCGTCATTTCCGTGATGAGTTTGAATGGCATGTCACGAATCCGGAGGAAGCAACGAAGCCGGGTGCTGTCTTTATGCGTCCGGGGGCTAGTTGGTCTAATTAATTTACATGACAGTGAGCAAAACGCTTTTTGTTGGTCATGACGCTAATCGTGCTGGAGCTCAATTGGTGTTATTAAATTGGCTGAAAGAGCGAAAGGAACGAGGGTTGGAGAATTATTTGTTGCTGGTTGAGGGGGGGAGCTTATTGGCTGAATATAAAAAAGTAGCACAAGTTTGGGTTTGGACTCGAAATATTCCAGCCTGGCTTAAAGTTAAAAAGTTGATTCCCATCCTTCGAATTAATCGAGATTGGAGTCACGAGCCCAATGAACAAACGGTTCAGCGGTTAATGACAAAATTGAAAGTAGTAGGATTTGACAACATTATCGGAAATACGGTTTCTTCGGTAGGCATGTTGCGTAAACTTGAAAGCTTGCAGGTACCTGTGGAGCTCTATGTTCATGAGCTTCGTTGGTCGATAACAAATTTCACTTCGGAGGAAGATCGGAAGTTTATGGCCCAACATGTCCGTCGAGTTTATGCGGTATCCGAGTTGGTTAAATCAGTGCTTCATGTTGATTTAGGAATTGATGCGGCTAAAATTGCTCTTTTACCTCCTATTGTTGAGATAGGGAATCAAAAAAAGGTGAATGTTGCATCCATGCGAAAGTCGAATGGCATTCCAGCAAATGCGCCCTTGGTCTTAGGCTGTGGGTTAGCAGAGTGGCGAAAGGGGCCAGACATTTTTTTGGATGTAGCGAAACGATTAATTCATAAGATGCCAACGGTGCATTTTATTTGGTTAGGTTTATTGGAAAATGAGTATTCAAACGCTTTAAATTCAAGTAAGGCTGTTTGGGACATTCACAAACAGGTGCATTTGTTACCAGTTTGTAAGGATACTAGGCCATATTTTGATGCGATGGATGTGTTTTTTCTTTCATCTCGAGAGGATCCTTTTCCGCTTGTTATGTTGGAAGCCGCACAGGCCGGGAAGCCAATCGTAGGTGTACGAGCGAGTGGAGGTATCAACGATTTTCTAAAAGGTTTAGATGAATTGTTGGTAGCCGATTGGAATGAAGATGTCCTTGCTGATAAGTTGGCGAGCCTATTAACATTAGGGTCCAAACAAAAAGCGGAATATGAAAAAGAATTAAAAAGACGAGCTTTGCAGTATTCTGCAAACTTATTTATGGACCGTTGGTCTGAATTACATAGCAATTAACCGGGAAAGACCCGCTAGATGATAGATTATGAAAGTAACGATTGACAACATCACCCTGGATGTAGAACCGGGAACTACCATTATGCAGGCTGCTCGTATGATTGGCCCAGAAGTGGCTCCTCCTGCGATGTGTTATTATGAGCCTTTGAAGGGTTCGGGTGGCAAATGCCGTGCTTGTTTAGTGAAAGTGACCGCGGGTTCCGAGAAGGACCCTCGTCCGATGCCTAAGTTAGTTCCAGCCTGCATTACCGCTGTTCAAGATGGAATGATTGTGGAGAATACGGTCAATGAGCAGGTATTGGAAACGCGTAAAGGCATTGTTGAATTTTTGTTATTGAATCATCCTTTGGATTGCCCAGTTTGTGATCAAGCGGGCGAGTGTCATTTGCAAGATTTTTCGTTTGAGCATGGGGTTTCCTCCACGCGCACCGTGGAAGAGCGCAACACCTTCGAGCCTGTCGACTTAGGTGATAACATCAAGTTGAATATGAACCGTTGCATCTTGTGCTACCGTTGTGTGTATACGGCAGACCAAATTACCGACGGGCGTGTGCATGGTGTGATGCATCGCGGCGATCATGCCGAGATTAGCACTTACATTGAGAAGGCCATCGATAATGACTTCTCCGGCAACGTGATTGATGTTTGTCCGGTGGGTGCTTTGACAGATAAGACTTATCGTTTCAAGAGCCGTGTTTGGTTTTCAAAGCCGATGGAAGCACATTGTGACTGTGACAAGTGTTCGGGTAATGTAACCTTATGGTACCGTGGTGATGAGGTGATTCGTGTGACGGGTCGTAAGAATGAGTGGGGTGAATTGACCGAATTCATTTGCAATACTTGTCGTTTTGATCGCAAGAAGACAAGCGATTGGGTGATTGAGGGTCCAACGAATGTTTCGCGTCATTCGGTGATTTCAGCGAACAAATATGGGGCTAATTTGATTCGCCCGGCATTCCCGATCGCGCAAGCGGCGCGGGATTTCAAGCAGATCGATGATGATCGTGATCGTAGTTTTTTAACGAATCCAGCTTCTTTACCAGCTAAGAAATAAGATATGGAATTATTTAATGATGTATTTACGGCCAAGGCCATCTTTATCGGAGTCGTTTTTGCGATTACTTTAGGTGTAGCGGCTTATTCAACCTATTTTGAGCGTAAAATCGCGGCATTCATGCAGGATCGTATTGGTCCCGATCGTGCGGGTCCATTTGGTATTTTGCAGCCACTGGCAGATGCGGTAAAAATGTTTATGAAGGAGGACTTTATTCCAGCCAACTCAAACAAATGGTTGTTCATCGCAGGTCCATGTTTATCGATGTTGACTGCCTTAATGACTTCTGCTGTTGTGCCTTTTGGAGATACGGTGACGCTTGGAGGTGTGACGTTTGATCTTCAGGGAATCGATGTGAACATCGGGATTTTGTGGGTTTTTGGTATCGTATCACTAGGCGTTTATGGGATTCTAGTTGGAGGCTGGGCGTCCAACAATAAGTACTCACTTTTGGGAGCGATTCGTGCTGCTTCGCAAAACATCTCGTATGAATTGGCAATGGGTATGTCCATCATCGCGATTTTGATGTTGTCAGGTTCTTTATCGACGAAGGCGATTGTGGAGGCCCAACAAGCGGGACATTGGAATATTTTATCCCAACCGATCGGCTTTATCATTTTCTTGATTTGTGCGTTTGCGGAATGTAATCGTACGCCTTTCGACTTACCTGAGTGTGAGACGGAATTGATTGGAGGTTATCATACGGAGTATTCATCCATGAAGTTGGGTTTCTACTTGTTTGCGGAATACATCAACATGTTTATTTCCGGTGCGGTGATGGCGACTTTATTCTTTGGAGGATACGATTATCCAGGATATTCCTACATAGCTGCACAGTTTGGTTCAAACGCGGCCGCCTTCTTAGGGGCTGGAGCTTTGATTGGTAAAGCATTGTTCTTCGTGTTTATCTTTATGTGGGTGCGTTGGACTTTACCACGTTTCCGCTATGACCAATTGATGGGATTGGGCTGGACGGGTTTGATACCTTTGTCGATGTTCAATGTGGTGGTGACAGGTTTTGGTATTTTGATCGACCAACCGATAATCGCGGGTGTCGCGGGAATTGTTATTTTGTTAGTGGGCTTGTTTATTAATGACGCCCTATTCAGAAAGAAAAAAATAGCTTAGGCATTATGAAATTAAGTAATAAGACAAAGGTTTTAGAACAGGGGGAAATGACCTTGGCGGAGCGCATGTACTTACCAGCAATTGTTGGGGGTATGGCGACTACCTTGAAGCACTTTTTCTCAAAGCCGGTAACGATTCGTTACCCAGAGCAACAGCGTTATTTAGGTCCAATTTACCGTGGTCACCATATTTTAAAGAAAGATGAGCAAGGCGCAGAGCGCTGCACGGCTTGCGGTTTATGTGCGGTGGCTTGTCCTGCGGAGGCGATCTCAATGGTAGCTGAGGAGCGAAAGAAAGGTGAAGAGCATTTGTACCGGGAAGAGAAGTACGCGAAAGTGTACGAGATTAACATGCTTCGTTGCATTTTCTGTGGTTTGTGTGAAGAAGCTTGTCCGAAGGAGGCGATCTTCTTACGTCATGACAAAATGGTTCCTGTGTTCAGTACGCGTGACGAGGTCATTTACGGAAAAGATAAATTAGTTGAAAACATGGACCAACGCTACTTGCGTGAAGGTTGGAAATAATCATATTATGGAGATTACAAACATTTGGTATTTTCTGTCAGCTTTGACGCTTTTAAGTGCACTGATGGTCGTTTTTGCTAAGAATCCCATTCACTCAGTCTTGTACTTAGTGTTCACCTTCTTTTGCATTTCTGCTCACTATGTGCTATTGAACGCTCAATTTCTCATGGCTGTCAACATTATTGTTTATGCGGGTGCGATTATGGTTCTATTCCTTTTCGTAATTATGATGCTTGATTTACGGAAGAATATGCCGGAGTCAAAATCATCTTTAGCTAAATTGGCAGGCTCAATCGTCGCAGGAACACTTTTAGTCATTTTAATCGCAGCCTTTCACAAGAATTCATTGCCAGCTCCCACAGCTGAAAATACGCCTAATTTCACTTCTCAAACCGGTATGGTGGAGAACTTGGGTAAGGTGCTTTATTCAGAGTATCTATTACCATTCGAGTTGGTGTCTATTCTGTTTTTCGTAGCCATGGTTGGTGCTGTTCTATTGGGAAAGCGCGAGGCTGGGGAACGTAATTTCTGATCTAATTTGAGGAATGAAAAAAGGCTGTCGATTTTTCGACAGCCTTTTTTTATCACTTTTTCTTTTTCCAGGGCTGGTCGAAGAGGCCAACTTTCACCCCAACATTTCCTACGAAACCTTGCATCTCCGAAGTATGGTGTTCGCCCAATGCAAAGCGGTAATTAGCAGAGCCAAATAGACGAACTTGCTTTAAGAGATTCAGTTCGAGTTGAATTCCAGGTTGAATTCCCAATGATTTAGGGCCTCGCCAGAAACGATCTCCATCTCGCATGCCATCATGGCGTCCTCCATATTGAGTTTTAGGGTCTGGAATGGCCATAGACATATCCTCATTGTGAGAGGTGATGGCCCCCACTAACAAAGGAAAGCTCAAGTGAAAAAGACGATTTGCCTTGGCAGTGTATGCAATGGATAAGGCACTGAATTTTTGGTCTAAGGATGGATTTGTGATTTGTCCATCCCGGTCCTTGCGTAGGGTACTGGAAAATGCTGCGCCAATTTCCCATTGATTGTTCAAATGTAATGCCATAGCGAAACCGGCCTGTGGCCCCATGGAACCGAATTGAAAGCTAGGTGTTGCGGATAATCCAAAGGATTTGATTTTACCTTGGAAAAGCGTTTGGATTTTCTTCGTACTATCTGGCTTAATCAATGTGCTTTGTTGGGCATTCAGTGTTGTTCCTAAAAACAAAACAATACAAGTTGTCATTAGAGGGATTGAATTTTTCATGTGTTTGAGTTTTAATTTTTGCACAAGCTAGCGCAAATTTCCAGGGCAAATTTTTCGATTCGATGACTCAAGGTAATCTGTTGACGAATTCCGATTTATTAAATTATCGGCTGAATTTGCGTGATAGTCGACAAGATATGCTCGCTTATCCTTTGTATTTTCTATTTCGACCTGAATCCCTAGCTTTGTAAGGCAATTCAAATGATTATGTGGCGCGCTTGGCAATTACCCAAAACTAAATTAACGTTTAAGGTCTTATTTAATCTCATTCTTTGGGGATTATGGATTGGATTACCTTTGTTGAGCCCCGTTCACCAAAACCATGAGAACGATCATCCACACGGTCATGTTAATCCTGAGTTTTCTGAACATATCTGGTTAGAGCTCCTCACGGTTGTTCCGCTCTTTTACATCATCACGCTTTTTTTAGTTCCACGCGTTTTCAAGCGCTTTGGTGTTTTCTGGTTTTTCGCCAGTTTGATGGGGATGATTGTCTTATTTTTTGGTATCCAAAGCTTTTATCATGTTTATTTCCTGCCTTTCGACAAGCATGAAGGCTTCTTTGATATGAAAGGAGTTTTTCCTCTTGTGATGATTTCCGGAATCGGTTCTACCTACGGACTTTTGTTGGAGTTTATCAACATCGAATCCGAAAAAGAGGAGCGAAGTAATGAGCAGCTCAAGTCTGAATTAGCCTTCTTACGTTCCCAAATCAGCCCCCATTTTATTTTTAACATTCTCAATAGCATTGTTTATTTGATTCGTACCAAGGCTGATAAACAAGCCGAAGATGTGACGATTCGTTTGTCCTCTTTGATGCGTTACATGTTATATGATTCGGATCAAAGTATGGTGGCATTGGATCGTGAATTAGAATACTTACGGAATTACATTGATTTACAGCGCATGCGATTTGAGGGAGATGTAAAGATTGATTTTCAGGTGGAAGGTACTGTTCGGGGATGTCGGATTGAGCCAATGTTGCTCATTCCTTTTGTAGAAAATGCGGTGAAGCATGGCGTGTCATTCGTGCATGATCCATTTATTCACATCTATTTTTCCATCGATCATGGACATTTGAAGTTTGAGGTGAAGAATAAAAAGGGCCAACTCCAAGATGATGTGAAGGATGAGAGTTCAGGCATTGGTTTAAAGAATGTAATACGCCGATTGGATTTGTTATATCCGAATCAGCATCACATTGAGATTCGGGATACGCCGGAGGACTTTGAGGTGAATTTAGTGATGACTTTACAACAATTTAAATAGGATGGAAAAGATGAATTGCCTTGTCGTGGATGACGAAAATATGGGGCGTAAGTTATTGGAGGAAAATGTTCGCCAAATCCCTTATTTGAATTTGGTCGCATCTTGTAAGAACGCATTTGAGGCCATGGAACAGATGCAGACCCATGCGATTGATTTAATTTTCCTGGATATTCAGATGCCCGGGATGCTGGGTACGCAATTTATCCAAACTTTGACGCACAAGCCCCTCGTTGTTTTTGTGACGGCTTATGACTCGTACGCTGTGGAGAGTTACCAACTCGATGCGGTGGATTATTTGATGAAACCCGTCAGTCTGGAGCGCTTTTCCTTGGCGGCCAATAAGGCCTATCAATTGTTTAATCATCGAAAACCCTTTGTGCCACAATCTTCGAATGTACCCTCAGAACCTTTGGAGGATTTCTTTTTTGTCAATGTAGAATATTCGCTGGTGCGAATTTCGATTCCTCAAATTTCACACATCGAAGGCTTGAAGGATTATGTCAAAATTTACCTGGAAGGTGAGCGTCGGCCCGTTTTAACGAAGTTGACCATGAAATCACTGGAGGCCAAAGTTATCCCCCACGGTTTTATGCGTGTGCATAAATCATTCATTGTGAATTTACGCCGAATTGAGTCAGTCAAACAACAGCGCATCACGATTGGAACTTTTGATATTCCTGTGAGTGATTCTCATGCCGCCGAATTAATGGAGAAGCTCAATCTTACCAAACCCAATTAAAGCTTAAGCTTCAAGCCGGTTTGAAAGAATCGTCCGGGTGCGGCATTGTAAAATCGATTTCCTACTGCGTTTAAATCCGGACCGGAAACATAGAGTTCGTCGAAGAGGTTTTCTGCCGCAAACCAGATTTCCCAATGTTTTTGTTTCAACTGAATTCGGCTATTCCAAACGCGGGAGGCGGGAAGAATTTCCGTGTTCGCATCGTTTAGAAATAGTTCGTCGGTGAATAGGAATTGGGTGGTCCAACTAAGCTTTGGAAGTACATCCCATTGCAAAATACTCGCATGTTGGAAGGGACTCGTTCCCGTCAAGCGATTTCCACTGTAATTTTTGGTCCCCACTTGGTAATTATTGAAACGATAGTTTTGGATGCTTTCTGAATTCCGTAATTGAATGTTTTTAGTCACCTGAATGCGATAACCTAGTTCGATGCCCTGTTGGGTCGTACCCCCTGCATTCACGAAATAGTCGGATCCATCAGCTGCCCGACGAATCACGATGCTTTCTGTCAGATCAAATTGGTACAGATTGAGGTCCCAATCAATGATTGAATAATTTCCTCGCCAGGAGATTTCTTTGTTCCAGCCTTTCTCGGCTTTTAAGTTGGTATTAATAATTCCCGTAGAAGGGCGCATCTCCGCAATGCTCGGGGGTGAATAGCCCGAAGCGACCTTAAATACGAGTCGTTGACGATCCCCCATTTTTCGAACCACCGCAATCCGGGGTGTTAGGTTCGTTTCATTTCCGATGTATTGAGTCCAGTAACCATTGGCGCTTACGGAAATCGTCGAATTCCAGTTTTGGTTGATTTGATAATCCCATTGGGCAAAGAGATTTCCACTTTGAATATTCGTGTTTTGACTTAGCTGTAAGGTGTCTTTTACACCTCTTCGGTTTCCAAAGGTTTGGCTATCGAATTGTCCGATTTGGAATTCATAGCCAATGTCGATGGCGCTTTTGTTTTGGCGGTAGTGGACGACGGCCCGACTGCTGAAATTGGGTTCATGACGGATTTCGTAATTCCGGATGGTCGGGTTTTCAATGTGATTGACCTGTATTGAGCTAGCCAAATTATAACCCCAATTTCCGTTCCAGGCATTTTGAAGGTAAAATCCTGTGCCGTAGGATTTTAACTTGAAGGTAGCTTGTTGGTCTGCAGAACTTAAAAATGCACCGGCGGCTGGTCTTGATTGGAAAGGTTTGGCATTGAATTGTGCACGTGTTAGGCCACCGGGTGTTTGGTAAGCTACATCCGCATAGTAGGATGTCAAAAGGAGTAAGCCGTTCTGCCCAATGGTCCGTTGGTATTCGTGACTAATGAGCTGTTTTTTCATCGCCGACCAATCTCTTGCGCCGGGTTGTTGCCAGAAGGAGGCATAGACTCGGTTGCCGGCATACTGAATGTCCCAGCTCTGTTTGTAGCCCCCAAGGGAATTCCCCATTTCTTGGTGTTCCAGTTTTTTTCCGTTGAGTGTCGGCCCTTGGAAGAGCATACTTCCGCCTGTTCCAGCACCATATATTCCTCCAGAAGGGCCTTTTAAGATGACTAATTGATCCATCATATCGGGCTCTAAAATGGCGAGGTAGGAATTATTCCCTGCATCCGTGAAGGGGATGTTATTCCAATAGATCTTAACATTTCGAACACCAAAGGGAGCGCGGAGTGAGCTTCCTCGAATGGCCACTCGGTAGGATCCTGGACTGCGTTCTTCCAGACGAACGCCAGGCTGGGTATTTAAAGCAGCCGTAAAGCTATTGCCATGAACGGCTTGAATATCTTTCGCGGGAAGGAGATTGAATGCATCTGGACTGGAGAGTCGGGTCCGACTTTGTTCTAATACACGGACTTCGACAGTAGCGAGCTCCTGCGAGCTATCCGGAGCACAATAAAGCCAAGCAGACAAAAGAAGGTTTAGTAGCATGGCTTAAAAATGGAAGCTTAAGAGGGTTGAAAGAATTGATGCTTCAAGCGCTGGGATGGATTTTGTATTCGGGTTATCCACAGCTCCCATATTCAATACTTCATATTGAAATCCTAATCCATATTTTTTTATTCGTAATTCAAGGCCAGTTTGATAGTTAAGGGAACTTTTGCTAGTCATTGATGCCTTGGGAATACCCGCATACTCCCCATAAAATTTAATGCCATGGTACAAAGGTTCAAACACTTTCGCGTGAAGAATTAGTTTAGAATCTTTTATTTTGGCCTCGTATTGAAGTCCTAGACTTAAACCATGTAGTGCATATTTTTCTTCTTCCAAGTATTGGCCATCCTCCCTACTAATCCGTCGGGCGATGGATTTACTATAAAGTTCAACGATAGGTTGTAGTCCTGAAGCAAAGTGCCACAACACCCCCAGTTGTGCTTGACCTCCACGGTATTGCGAATAGATCGCCTCGCTCCCTGCGCGTGCATGGATGTTGGAACTTACAGAGGGGGTTACGAATTGATATGTCGCATGATTTACCTGAGAATCCTGCACATTTCCAAGCGCTTTTACTTTGGCATAGATTTCGTAGCGCTTTTGAGGAAGCTTAAATGTAAGTTGTGCCCCAAGATCCACAGTTGTCTGATTTTCGTACCAATTGAAGTTAGAGGTACCTATGCTGGATGCGAAACGAATCTTTTGACTCATTCCAGAAAAGCATAAACAAATACAAAGAAATGCAATCCAGGCTATCTTCATGGGATAAATTTACGGCAATATTACCAATATTTGCCTCCTTTTTTGCGCGCGAAATGGATGCCCCGACTTATAATGATTGCATGATTCCAAAGTGCTTGCCAAAACCCAAAATGCCGTTGAAGTACTTCAAAACGTTCCAGCCAAGAACGCTTAAGATTTTGCACCGAAGCACCTCCTGTTAAGTAGCGGCAGATTGGCCCGGGTAATTGTGTGATTTTCCGACTGACCTTTAAGCATTTAATCTCCCAATCAATGTCGGAACTTAAGCGAAAATGGAGATCGAACAACGGTGCAATGCGGCGCTTGGCTACAAAAGACTGGTGACACACGACCATGCCGTATTGAAAGGATTCCCAAGAAAGAGGAGATGGCATTTTGTGTGGTGTTACTTCACTCCGTAATCCGAGAGCATTACCCGCTTCGTCCACAAAAAGAGCATCTCCTACGATGACATCGGGATTTGATTCCATCGCGGTGATGAGTCGGCCAACGGTCTTTTCATCCGCAAAGGTATCCCCAGCATTCATAAAGATGACATAATCTCCACTTGCTCGTTGAAGGCCTTTGTTCATCGCATCGTATATGCCTTGGTCGGGCTCCGAAACGAATTGATTAATCTGATTCCTGTATTTTTCGATTAAACTTAAAGTCCCGTCTTTGGATGCACCATCCATCACAATGTATTCGATTGCATCCCGATGACCTTGTGCCAAGACGCTTTGGATCGTCCGTTCCAGGTATTTTTCCGCCTGGTAGGTGATGGTGATGATGCTTAATTTAGCCGACATGCTCGTAGAATTTGAGATGTTTTGCAGCAATAATGCTTTCCGAATACGCTGATTCAGCCTTCAGTCTAGCGGCTTGTTCGGGTGCGTTCGTTAAGGTCCATTGTAGTCCTTGATGGAGATCCTCCACGGATTGGTACTTCGCCACGTAGCCATTCACCTGATGTTCAATCATTTCCGGAATTCCTCCGATGTTAAATCCGACACAGGGTGTTCCACAGGCAAGAGCCTCCATGATGGTATTGGGTAGGTTTTCCTCTAAGGACGGGGTCACAAAAACATCCGCGGCTTGATATACTTCAATCATTTTTTCCGGTGACGAAATATGACCTAATTTATGAGCGGTCAAGCCGAGTTCCGGAATGTCCTGGGCGTTCCCCACGATGATTAATTCATATTGCTCGGAATCCAATCCTTTCAATGCCTTATGCAAATAGGTAAAACCTTTCTTGGGGGCATTGACGCGCATGGCCACGAAGAGTATGTATTTTTTGTCGGGGTTTAATCCCAAAATGCGCTTCGCATTTTGCCTGTCGGCAGGTCTAAAT
>JACCDK010956142.1_pt1 | contig 12370 bp, 11 predicted proteins | sample 7445871 | NCBI WGS metagenome assembly JACCDK01 (sample SAMN15323436, study PRJNA562643) | freshwater metagenome | isolation source: river surface water | place: USA:Blue River Watershed | collected 2017-08-15
ACGACAAGCGCTACGCCATCGACGCCACCAAGATCCACCGCGAGCTCGGCTGGAAGCCTTCGGTGACCTTCGAAGAGGGCCTGAGCGCCACCATCGACTGGTACCTTAGCAATGAGACCTGGCTGCGCAACGTCACCAGCGGAGCATACATGGACTACTACAGCGCCCAGTACGGCACTACCGACCAAACCTTCTAGGCTCATCAAATTGGAATACTATATCGAGTATTATTCCTTGTAATATTTTAAGACTTTCAGGGGGAATAAAATTACATTTGAACCACGCTCATAATTGAGATACATCAAAAAATAACGAGTTTAATACTTTCTAATTAAGTAGTAAACTAATCAAGCGCCGCTGGCAAAAGGCAACCCGTTATACCAGTAACTAGTTTTGCTTGCTACGCCGGTAAACTTTGCTCGTCACTAGTTTCCTTTAACCAATCCTTCCGCATAATAGCTGCTTCCTGCTTATTTAAGTCCTTAATTAAAGCCTTGGCGCCCAAAAACAATAAGGTTAATAAGATGCCCAGTACCCCACCGATCGCGGCCGACTTCAGCTTGGATTCGCGCACGCGAAGCGGGTAGTGCGGACGGTCAATTACTGTGATCAAGGGCTCTTCGCGGGCCGCCATGGTCTTCGATAACTCGAGGTTCTTCACCAACTCACCATACAAGGTTGTCAGCATAGTCACCTTCATTTGCTTCTGGACTGAAGGCACCTTGGCCGTGCTCAGGACGGTGTACGAGTTTTGGTCTAGAGAAGATGCATAGCCCACCATTGCAGCTTGGAGCTCAGCTGAAACGGAATCCACACGATGCTCAAGCTTGGCAATGTTGGCAGTAGAGTTGGCCATCTTGCTCTCAACATAGAATTTAGTAGACTTAGTTGAAAGTAGCTCCACAAAAGCGCCTGTAAAGATTGGGTCACGCCCAGTGTAACTCACGGAAACAAGGCTAAGTTTTTTGTCAAATTTATTTACGATCAAGGATTTCTCCAGAATGTATTCCACAACTTTACCAAGTGCAGAATCTTCTTTGGGCTCACAGCACGTTCGTGCATCAATTGGGTAGAGTCTTTGGGCATCCCATTTGGCCTTGAGCTTTGGTTCTGAATCAACGTACTGATTAATGAGGAGTACGGAGTCACCTTCAACATAAATCTTGCTCAGTAGTACGTCCTGAACAATACGGCGGCTCGTCATCAACTTGAGAAGGTTTTCACCCCCAAGGCCTTCACCACCACCTCCTATCGAGAATCCAAACTGCGAAGCAAGGCCACCTAAATTTCCTATTTTATCTCCTTGCTCTAACGCAAACGTCAAATTGGCCCTATAGGCTGGCTTTGCGATTATGACTTTAAGATAACCGCCCAAGGCAAATAGTAGGGTAATACCGAATATTAAAATTCTCGATAACCATAGATAGCGTAAGATTGACTTGGCCTTCAGCCAGAGCTCAACTAAGCTTATCTCTTCTAAGTTAACATGTTCTCTTGATTCTAGGCCGACCGGCCTAATAGCCTCATGAGTGTCCTGCCTTCGCGGACTTTCATTTACGTCCCGTTCGTCTTGGCCTTTTATCGATTCGTATTTTAATGAGTCGTTCATAGACCAAAATTAACGTCATAACAGGAATTACTAAAGCAAATACTTATTGCCGGAGAATTTCTTTTGCATCTACAGCTGTTTAAGAGATACTAAATGCACCATTTTGGCTGCTGTACTTGTTGAAAGATCTAAAATTTGATTGTTTCTTTGTGTTCTAATTTCTTGCTCACTACAACCTTCTAGAGATGCGATTAGGAGGAACTAGGCGAAGTCGTCACTTCTAATTATCAGTCATACGTTACAATCTACAGTCATGCTAACATCCTTAATAACTAGCAAGACTCGTCTAAAACTTTTGTTGAAGTTTTTTAGCCACCCAGAGGCTCAAGGTCATTTGCGAGGACTAGCTGAAGAGTTCGGTGATTCAACGAATTCGGTACGAATCGAGCTCATTAAGTTAGAGCAAGCAGGCCTTATCCAGCGCCAGGCAAGTGGCCAAAAGGTGCTTTACAGGGTTAACAAGTCTAATCCCTTTTATTTTAACTTGGTTTCAATGGTGTACAAGTATCTTAAGTTTGATAAAATACTTAAATCCTTCTTGAAACAGATCGAAGGTTTAAAGGAGGCATATGTGGTGGGTGATTATGCACGCGGAGTTGAAACCGGTACGATTGAACTACTTTTAGTCGGCCATCTTAACACTGAGACTATAGATAATTTGGCAGAACGAGTCTCGATCCAAATCGACAGAAAGATAACTTATAGAATTAAACAAAGTCAAAATGAACTCAATCCCCAGCTTCAATTGAGATTGATTTAATACCCAACATCAGAAAAAATAAATTAAAATATTTCTTAATAAAGAAAATTCAAATGAAAATTTTAGTTACAGGCGCAGCTGGATTCATTGGATTTCATACATGTTTAAAATTAGCTGAACAAGGTCATGAAGTCTACGGCATTGACAACATCAATAATTACTACGATCCCAATTTAAAATTTGATCGTTTGAAAATCTTAGGTCTTGAAAAAGCCGATTCTATCATATTTAAAAGAGAAGTACAAAGCTATAAATTCAAAAATCTAAGATTTTCCAGAATTGACATTGTTGATGATGAAAGCATTAATAATTTATTTGAGCAAGAAAAATTTGAAGTTGTATGTAACCTTGCAGCACAAGCAGGAGTAAGATATTCGATAGAAAATCCAAAAGCCTATATAGAAAGTAATGTCATTGGGTTTTTAAACATTCTTGAAGGTTGTCGACATTATAAAGTAAAACACTTAGTTTATGCAAGTAGTTCAAGTGTTTACGGTTCAAATAGCAAAGTACCTTTTGAAATTTCGGATAAAGTCGACGCCCCAATAAGTTTCTATGCTGCAACAAAAAAAACAAATGAATTAATGGCACATACATACAGCCATTTGTATGAATTTAAAACCACGGGATTAAGATTTTTTACCGTTTACGGACCTTGGGGAAGACCCGATATGGCTTATTTTTTATTTGCAAATGCTATCACAAATGATTTACCTATCAAGGTTTTTAATAACGGCCGTATGGAGCGAGACTTTACCTACATTGATGACATCGTTCAAAGTTTAATTAAAATTATTGAAAAAAATATTGACAAAAGAAACCATTATCAATTATACAACATAGGCAATAATAAAACTGTAAGTTTAAATGACTTTATTACGACTATCGAAACAGAATTAGGCAAAAAAGGAATAAGGGAAATGCACCCCATGCAACCAGGAGACGTCATGAAAACCTTTGCCGACGTGAATCAACTAATTAATGATTATGAATATGCACCAAGAACAGACATTAAAATAGGGATTAAACGATTTGTTGATTGGTACAAAGATTATTACAAAGTCAAAAATAATAAAATTGTCTAAAACAAGTGTTGCAAAGCTTATGGAAATTTCAAAAAATATTAATTTAAGATTCATATTCATAAACTTTCCAAATGCATTGAATATCGCTATACCCATCATTCTAATCCCTGTTGTTATTGCTGCCACAGGAATCGTAGAATTTGGACGAATTATTTACTATCAGGGTTATATTAGTATTGCACTTATAATTTCCGAAAATGGATTAAATACGATTGTACTGTCTGCAATTAAAGAGGATAATTCAAATCAAGTCGTTTTTCACACAATATTAATTAAAGTTTTATTAGCGATTTGCCTTTTTGGCGTTATGATTCTCCTTGTTCCAGAGGATGATATTGTATTGTTCAGTGCAATGTACTTTTCAGTTTTTGGACAAGCGCTAAATGTCTCATACCTATATGTCTTTCAAAAGCGGGAAGGCTTTTATTCATTTATTTTATTAACAACAAAATTCATTTTATTAGGTGTATTTTTTCTTTTGAAAATTATAAATATCTTACAATACGCCCTCTTCTTAGGAATATCAGAGTTTTTAACAGGTCTTTTTAGTTTATTACTTTCAGGCCATTTCAAAGGCATTATTTGCAATAAAATTGATCTTCCCAATTTGAAAATACTCGCTTTAAGAGGATTGAATTTTTCCAGTATAAATCTATTAAGTTCCGGCTACTCAATTTCAATACCAATATATCTCAAAATATTTTCAGGACTAGAGATAACAGGAATATATGGTGCTATTGAAAAAATCTACCGGGGTTTCTGTAATGTCACAGCTCCATTTAATCTTATGCTCCTTGGTGAGCGCAATTTTGTTTCAGTTGTTGATTTTTTCAGAATGAGACAAGTAAGGTTATTTTTTGCTATATTTATTTCTGTTCTTGTATTGGTCGGTTTTTTTGACGAGATCCTAATGTTTTACATTCTTCCAAGTGTAAACTACAAAATATTTAAATATTCATTTTTACTTTCATTAATAATACCAATTATCGTGTTTTTCAGTAGGATGTTTGTTATAAATTTTTTCATCAAGCGCTCTTTAGAACACAAACTGATTCCAATATACTTTCTCGTCTTTGCAGTTTCCATTCCAACACACCTTACTCTAATCTATTTTTTTGGCCTTATTGGAAGTATCTTTGCAGTAATAATATCGGAACTTATTTGTCTTTACAAATTGAACAATTTTTACCGCATTAATTTTTAAGTTAAGTATGATAACCAAATCTTTTGCGTTAATATGTTCGCACAACGGGGAAAAATACATTAAACAACAAATAGATTCTATATACGCTACTAATGAGCATTTCGAAATACTCATATATGATTTTAACTCTCAAGATAATACCCTGAGTGTTTGTACAGAGCTCTCGAAACAAATAAATTTAACAATCTACAGTTATTCATTTACGCCAGGAGCGAAAGTGTCATTCTTATTCGCTCTCAATAAGTTCAAAGAAAAATATCATAACCTATATGAAGATTACATTTTATTCATAAGCGACCAGGATGATATCTGGAAAAAGGACAAATTCTATGAAATTTCCAAATTTCATATGAGAATTGGCAACTCAGTGCCTCAATTTGTACACCATAATGTAAGCTTAATTGATGAGTATGGAAAGAACATACCCAGAGACTTCTATAAATTCCCGTCGTCTATAATCAAAACAAGATTTTCCACTTTATATTTTAGCGTCGTCATTGGCCACACAATATCCATTAATAAGCAATTCGTAGAACTATTGAAAACATTTGATGGTGAGGATATCATAATGCACGATTGGTGGTTATCAATAATTGCTGATCTCAATGATTGCAGATATTTTTTGGATTATAAACTGGGCTACTACAGAATTCATACCAATAACGTCTATGGTTTAAATTTATCAGGTCGAAATTTTTTGAAGAAATTCCAGAATTTTCTAAGTAATTGTCGCACTATCACCAGACAAAGGAAGAAGATTTTGTCAAATATTAATGACAACCATCAGTTTCGAGAAGTTTTCATTATCCTACTAAAAAATTTTCGGTTTAAGCTTATAATATTATTAATAGGTCAAAGAATTTTAACATATAATGAATAATTTAGCTATAGTTTACGTATTGTACAATACGAATATAGACCTACTCAATAGGTCAATTGAATCACTTGAAAAAAGTATTCCAAAATCCCTATGTGTAAAGTTTTTCATACACAATAATTCTAATTACGATTTACTCCACAAGCTCAGGATTAAAAGTGAATTTCAATACTATTATGATAGCATTAATATTGGACTCGCCGCAGCTCAAAACAAAATAATTAAAGAGAATTTAACCACTTTTGACTATTTTTTAACTAGTGATCAAGATTCAATTTATTCGGCAAATTATCTGGAAAATGGTATTAATTATTTACAACAACAAGCTCAATGTGGCTGCGTCGTCCCAGTCTGGCGAAATATATACTCAAATAAGGACGATTTTGAGGGACAAATAATTTTACATCAGGGCCGATTAAAAATGATTAAACCAGATGATCTACCCGAGGATAATTTTCAAGTAACGCACGCAATAAGCTCCGGATCCATTATTAAAGCCGAAACTTTTTACAAAATTGGTTTTTTTAATGAAGATTTCTTCATTGATTGGATTGATAATGAGTGGATGTGGAGAGCATATGAATCAGAAATAAGCATAATGTGTTACAAAAAATTACAAATCATTCATCAATGGGGGGATGCGCCTACAAGAATTCTAAATGTAAGAATTCCGAAAAAATCAGAAGTGCGTATTTATTTTACCTTCCGGAATGGTTTAGCTCTAATTTTTCATAAGGAACTCAATTACATTTTTAAACATTATATACTTATACAGTTGTCAAAATATCTGATCTATTTAATATTTTCATTTAATATCAGAAAATACAAGAAACTGTATGATGCAGTTCGCGCCTTCAAGAAAATTGAATTTCAACATGTCGCCAAATAAACTAAAACTGCTATTAAATACTTTAGCCTTAACTATTTTAGTATATAGTATAAATATATATTTTAGTCCGGATTTTTCCACATATCATTCCAATTGGCAATATTTCACAAGCTTAGACTATTCTGAATTACTTTGGTCCGTATTAACCCTGCTGAGTAAATTTCTCTTTTCAAACTATTACATTTATCTTTTCCTTCTTAGCTTCATAGTATTATATTACAAACTTAAATATTTGAAGTTACTCACCAAATCTGACTTAGTCATAATTTTTTATATCAGCAGTTTTTTATTTTTGCACGAAGCTATACAAATTAGACTAGCCTTGGGTTTGATATTCGTACTAAAGTCCTTCAAGCTTAGGTTTGACGGAAGAATTTACAAGTCTTTCGTTTATTTAACAATCGCATCACTTATTCATTTATCATTACTTTTTTACTTTGTCGTATTAATTCTAAGACTCGTAACAAATAACAAATTTGCCCTGTTCCTTTTATTTTCTCTTATTGCTATTTTTTATAGTTTCATTTCATATCTAGACAACATAGAATTATTGATGGGATATATCTCTGAAGGCGGCGAGGACTGGAGCCTTAAACTTGCTAACTACTTATATGAGTTCTTAGAAATAGGAACTGTTAAGACTCCACCTCTACAACTATATTATGTTAGCATCGTATATTTCACTAATTTAGTTTTCAATTTTAAAGACAAAAACGAAAAATTAAATGAATTGAGCAATTTTTCTTTGATTTTAGCATTCCCACTCTTGCTGATTCCAAACGATACAATGACTTCAAGATTTTTAGAATTGTGCTTTTATTTTTTACCAATCGTCCAATTCCAAATAGTAAGCAAATTGACTAAACTACGACTCAGTGTAGTAAGTTTTTCAGTATCATTAATTTTCATTTTACTAAATCTAAAAATTTTCACAAATCAACTTTTTTTATAAATGTGCGGTATATATCTACACGTCTCAAAAACTGATAAATCAGCCGACCTTGTCTTGGATTCCTTAAAAAAAAGGGGACCTGACAATCAGTCAATGAACAGGTTAAAATATACAGATAAATACGTGACGATAGCTCACACAAGATTAGGCATATTAGATGTTAATAATCCGGCATCCAATCAGCCAATTGTATCTCAAGGTCGGCTGTTATCTTTCAACGGCGAAATTTACAATTATAAAGAATTAGGCGAACTACACTTTCCAAACAAATCCTACAACAGTGATTCACTATTATTATTTGACTTTTTAAGTCAATTCCCAGAAAGAATCTTTGAACTTAAAGGCATGTTTGCCTTTTGCTTCGTTGATTTGAATCTGGGAAAAGCAATAATAGCAAGTGATCCATTTGGCAAGAAGCCTATATATTACTCAACTGTCAATAATGAATTCACGTTGGCCTCAACCATTAAAACAATTCAAAGCACAACACATATAAATAAAAACTACATTTCTAAAACTGCTCTGAATCATTATTTAAAGTACAATTACACCCCTATAGATCAATCAATTTTTGAAGAAATCAAAAAACTCCCAGGAGGCAATATAATTAAATTAGATCTGAATTCGTTAGAGCTTAACATTGAAAAATATTTTGATCTCAAACAAATTCCATTCGGCCCAACATTTGAATCAGATAACAAATACGAACAAATATATTCTAAACTCAAGACAGCAGTAAATAGAAGACTCGTAGCAGACGTTCCAGTGGGCGTTCAACTATCGTCAGGTGTAGATTCTTCACTAGTAGCAGCAGTGGCAAGTAAAGATTTTGGAATAAAGCCCCAAGCGTTCACTATAACATATGATGATCCTAATCACTCTGAAGAAAATGCGGCAGTTGAAATCGCAAAAAATCTAGGTCTGAAACATACCATCATTAAAATGACTCCATCAGATTTTGACAATGTAATAACAAATTACTATAAAATCTACGACGAGCCTTTTGCAGATCCATCGGCAATTCCAACAATACATTTAAATAAAGTAGTCAACAGTAAAAATATACGTGTCTTGTTAACAGGAGACGGTGGCGACGAGTTTTGGCTAGGGTATAACAGATATGTTAATTGGCCGAAAGTTATAACTATATTTAAATATAAATGGCTTCTAAAGCCGTTTTTAAACTTATTGAAAATAAAAGAATTTCAAAATCTTATAAAGCAAATTCCTCAATTTAAAAGATTCGACCTACGCCAATTCGATATTAGATTGAATCAAATAATTAAACTCTGCAAGCAGAATAATTTAGTCTCAGTATACGAATCTTTTTTATCCCAAAGCGATAATCAATCCGTATTAAATATCGAACATATTCAGATGATTTCTCAGCTAACTGGAAGCAAGGTTGATATTAAACAAATGGCTAATAACGATATCAACAACTATTTACAGGGAGACATTCTAGTGAAAAATGATCGCGCGAGCATGTATTATTCAATTGAGACGAGATCACCACTCTTAGATTTTGATTTAGCAGAAGAGGCATTACAAACCAATGACAACTTGAAGATCTCTGCAATAGAAGGTAAAAAGCCGTTAAGAACGTTTTTATCTCATTTATTGCCTGAATACACAGAAATGCACAAAAAAGGTTTCGGATTTCCAATAACAGACTGGGTAACGAAAGAAGATACATATAAAAGCATTAAAAAAATAATCCTAAATCTTAAGGTATATTCTATCATAAATAAAGATGTTATCGACTCAAAATTAAAACAATTTGAGTTGAATCCGGATTCTAATATTTATTCCATTTGGAACTTATTCTTATTAATGAAATTTTTCGAGGATAATGAAATCAATGAACCCATCTTGAATGATTAATACTCGAACAAAATGAAAAAAATCGCGATAGTCTGCAACACAGACGGAGCATTGTACAATTTCAGAAAACCGTTAATCGAACTACACGTTAACGACGGATGGGAAGTTCAGACTTTTTCGAATAATTTTGATAATTATTTTCCGGAATTACGTAAATTAAATTGTACTCCTAATTATGTTAACTTTAATAAGCAAAATAGCCTGCTCGAAAATTTCCGATGTACATTTTCAGCAATTTCGAAAATAAGAAAATTTAATCCGGATATAATTCATATTTATACTCTTCAACCAATTATACTTCTCTCAATACCCTTAAGAATTTATGGTTTTGACTGTATTTACTCTACGGTCACAGGGATGGGCATAAATTTTAATGTGGGCAACGGTCCATTAACGTTAAAGCAAAAATTAATACTTGTTATACTCAAAATTTCGTTTTATGCTAATCGTAAAATTCAAGTACAAAACAATTATGATTACAACTTCTTCATTAAATATAACGTATTAAGTGCTGGTAAAATTTTAAAAGTAAATGGCAGTGGAATATATTTAAAGAATAGGGCCTCAGACTTAAGTGAAAATAAGCTTAGCATTTATCAAAAGATATCTTTCAATTTAGATCCTAAGAAAAAAATAATTCTTTTCGCCTCGCGAGGGCTCAAAGAAAAGGGATTATTTAATTTCGCAGAAGCAGCCCAAATTGCTCAAGAATTAAACGCTGATTTTCAGTTCATACATGCAGGATCATACCCTGAATTTATGACCAAAAAAGAATATGAAAAATTTGCCAAAATTCATAATTTTTTAATACTGGGCTATGTTAAAGAAATTTCGTCCCTTTTTAAGATTTCAGATGTGATCGTTCTGCCATCACTTTACAGGGAAGGTACTCCAAAAAGCCTAATTGAAGCTATATATTTCAATAAAATCATTTTAACAAATAATATTCCAGGCTGCAATGAAACCGTAATTGACGGAGCTAATGGTTGGTTGTGCGAGCCAGGGAATTCGTATGATTTGGTTGCTAAAATTCTTAAAGTAAGTAGTATGGACAACGACTTAGTCCGAAGAACAAATAATTACCTCATTAAAAAATACGATGTTGAGAAATTATATGAAATAAATAACAAAATGTATAACTTAAACACAAAGAATAATGATAAACTTTGACTATCTTGAAAGCAACAAAGAATACTTGCGCTTAAAATATCTAACAGCAAAACCATTCCCTCACCTTATTATTAAAGATATATGTGATGAAGAAAAGCTATTAGCCGCATATCATTCCATTCCCATTTTAGACAATAAAAGTAGGGACTATATGTTTGCAAAAAATAAATTTGAAAAATCTAATTACGGCGAAATTAGTCCTCTGCTTCAAGAATTGCAGAATGACCTGCAATCACATAAGATGAATGATTTTTTATCGTTCATTACCAACAGGGAAGTTTTTGTTGATCCTAAGAATCACGGCGGAGGCCTTCATCAGGGAAGAGAAAATTCTTTTTTGGATATGCATTTAGATTTCAATTATCACCCGATCAATAAAAATTGGTGGAGAGAAGTGAATATTCTATTATATTTAAATAAAGACTGGAAAGAAGAATATGGCGGACACCTTGAATTAAAAGACTTAAGAACTGGCGATGAGATCAAATGTGAAGTTGATTTTAACAGCATCATCATACAACAATGTCACGACTATACCTTACATGGTTACAAACCTACAAATTTTCCAAAGGGCATCTATAGAACTTCTATTGCCACTTATGCCTTTTCAACGCACATTCAACAAATTTATAAGCAGAGAACAACGGATTGGTTTCCTGACAAGTTAAATGACGGGAAATTCAAAAAATGGGTGGGCAGAAATTTGACATACTTCGTCTCATTCAAAAATAAATTCATCGGGAGCGGCACTGCGAAAAATCAATAAGTTACATGAGAAATAAAGTGGCCATCATTGGAACCGTTGGTATTCCCGCCAAGTATGGCGGTTTTGAAACACTTGTGGAATACTTGACCAAACAACAGAATCCAACCCACAAATTGATTGTATTTTGCAGTTCAAAGAGTTATAACGTTAAACTGGTTGAGCATAATAACGCCACATTGAAATATGTGAATTTGAAAGCCAATGGAATTCAGAGTGTTCCCTATGATATTGTATCAATTATTAGATCCTTGAGATTTTCAAATACCATACTTATTTTAGGTGTATCTGGTTGTATTATTCTACCAATTATAAAACTTCTGAGCAACAAGAGAATTATTGTAAACATTGATGGATTAGAATGGAATCGGGCCAAGTGGGGTGGACTAGCGAAGTGGTTTCTAAAGTTTTCCGAAAAAATAGCGGTAAAATACGCTGACAAAATTATTGCAGATAATAAGGTTATTCAGACTTATTTAATTAAAAATTTTGGTGTACACAGCGAATTAATAGCGTATGGCGCTGATCACGTCACCAGAGAAGATATAGATCAAGATTTCTTAAAAACGTACCCATTTGTGGCAAGTGAATATTCAATAAAAGTATGTAGAATTGAACCTGAAAATAATATTCATCTTATATTAGAGGCATTTTCGATTTTGCCTGAAAAAAAATTTGTGTGCATTGGAAATTGGACAAACAGTGATTATGGGAAAAATTTGAAAAAAGAATTTGGTGAATTTAAAAATATTTACCTTCTTGATCCAATATATGATCAAAAATTGTTAAATCAATTCCGGAGTAATTGTTCTATTTATATTCATGGCCATAGTGCTGGTGGCACCAATCCTTCTTTAGTTGAAGCAATGTACCTAGGACTACCTGTTTTTGCTTTCGGAGTTGAATACAATATAGAAACAACGGCTAACAGAGCTTTGTATTTTAGCAACGCACAAGAATTAGTTTCATTATTAAGTGACATTAATGACGAACAATTAGAATTAATAGGAAAAAATTTAAACTTTATAGCAAAGAAAAATTACACTTGGTCACATGTAAGCCGAGAATATTTCAAATTATTTGACCGATAATTCTAAAATTGAACAAGCAGCTTGCCCCCTTGTCTCCCCCCCCCCCCCACTCTCGAAAACAATTAAAAGGGGGAAATGAAAACAAG
>JACCDK011086249.1_pt1 | contig 12363 bp, 9 predicted proteins | sample 7445871 | NCBI WGS metagenome assembly JACCDK01 (sample SAMN15323436, study PRJNA562643) | freshwater metagenome | isolation source: river surface water | place: USA:Blue River Watershed | collected 2017-08-15
AACATAAGATTTGCTTTAGTAACAAAACCAAATGGAAAAATAGATTGGGAAGCAGCACATATTCCTAATAATATTTTAATGGATGACCCAGTTTATCCTATGATTGATTTAGCAAAAAGATATAAGAAAGATGGGTTTGAGGTTATACTACTTACAGGTAGACCGGAATCAGTTAGAGGGGTTACAACTAAGTGGTTAAAAAAATATGATATACAATATGACCAATTGATTATGAGAAGTTGGGAAGATAATTTTTTAAAGGCACCAATATATAAAAAGAAAATGTATGAAACTCATATTAAAGAAGGTGTATTTTGTGCTTACGATGATGACCAAAGAATAATTGATATGTGGCTTGAATTGGGAATACCTTGTTTTAAAGTTTATGTTATTGACTAATCGAAATCCACAAACATTAGAAGAGTTGGGTTCAACCTATATTGGCCCTTTGGTATTCAATTACTTTAAATGGTTAATTGATAATCTAAATGATGCCGATTTAGTTTTATTTAATTCGCGAGAAGGATATTTCTTAAAAGAAATTTGGGAAATTTATAAAGATAAATACGATTTACCAAAGAGTGTATATTTCAAAACTTCTCGTAAATTAGCATCGATGATTTCATTTACAACGGAAACTGAAATATATGATTCATTTAAACTACATAGGTATGAGGGTGATATTAATGATTTATTATTTGATAGATTTGGTGTAAAAATAAACACTACAAAACAGTGGATTGATACAACAAAGGAATTACCGAATTTAAGTGAATGGATTGAAACGATTATTATCAAATCAAATAAACTTAGAATTGAGTATAAAAAATATATAGATGATGTAATTGGTTCTGCGAAAAATATCATAATGGTAGATAGTGGATTTCAAGGAACAACACAATATTATTTGCAAAAAGTTTATGGTTATAAATTCAGAGGAAGATATTTTACATATAAAGATAATTTACCAATAGAAGATGCAAAAGGATTATATCCATTTTATGAATCAAAATTTAAAGATAATATAATATTTTTTGAATCTATTTTTGTAGATAAAGTTGGAACATATATTGATTTAGTGAATGGTAAATTTATTAATGCTGATTGGGAAATTACTGAATCAGATTTTAGAGATAAACAATCTATAATAGATGGAATAAAACAATATATAAAACCAAATATTTCACTCCCACACTTATATTCTCCACAAATAGAATTTGGTGATTTTATGTTTGATAAGATGTGTGAAAAGGGATATGTTCAAAATGAATCATTATTTGATAGTTTTAAACATGAAAATAAATTTGTTAGAAATAGTACAAAAAAAATAGACAGAAGATAATGAACGACAATTTAAATTTTGTATTTTTAAAAAATTCATTAGATTATAATGGAGATGAGCGTTATTCACAACAAGGCCCAATTTTTAATTATATTATAGAAAAAAAATACTCTTATACTTTAGATGGTAAGTTGGATGAAACCAAAAAAAATATATTATTAATAGAATCAAATCATAAATTTGAAAGTTTATTACATATACCAGATAGTATATTTGATTACATAAAAACAAATGATGTAAAAATGTTGTTTACGAGTATGCCAGACCCATGCAATGAACCCACATTTGAACTTGGATATGATTATATTCAAACAAAATTACCAAAAAACAAATATTATTTATTAGATAGTAATACTCGTTTACCTAATATATTTACTTTTGATTTTTTCTTAGAAGAAGCTATTTGGCATAAAAACGATAATTTTATTAGTGATAAAAATTCGTTAGGATATGTTAGTGAGGAAATTCAAATATCTGAATTAGACGTATTTAGGAATAAAAAGTTTTTATGTTTTAATCGTAATAATGATAAACCTCATAGAATATCATTATTTTATGAATATCTTACAAACGATTATTCGGATTCATATTTTACATTTTTATTGAAAACCGAAGGATATTCATTAATATACCAGCTAGATGATAAAAAAATACCAATTGAATTTTTTAATAAACACTTACCAATTGAATTAGATACATTCAACATAAAAGATAAATCTAATTTTAGTGTAACCAATACATTTAAAAAAGAATTATTTTTAAATTCTTGTATACATTTAGTAACCGAAACATCTTATGATTTAAACGAATTATTTATTTCAGAAAAAATATTAAAACCTATAATTAACTACCAACCATTTATTGTATTTGGACCATATGGATATTTAGAAAAATTACGTTCATATGGGTTTAAAACATTTAATGAATTTTGGGATGAAAGTTATGATTTGATTGTAGACCCTAAGGAACGATTTTTCAGTATATTGAAAATTGTAAAAGAATTTAATTCAAAAACAATCGAAGAGTTAAATGAATTATATAAAAATGTAAAACATATATGTATATATAATAAACAACTATTTGATTCGATGGAAATTGATAGTTTAGATAAAATATTAAAAACGATAGAAAATGAATGGTAAAAAGGTTTTGATAACAGGTGCCAACGGATTGGTTGGTAATTATATGGTAGAAAAATGTTTACAAAGAGGTGCAATCGTAACCGCAGTAGATATTGTAGAACCATTAAATCAATTAGAAAAATACAAAGAGAGTGATTATCAGTTTATTAAAGCTGATTTAAGAGAATTCAAAAATTGTAAAAGAGTAGTGGAAGGACAAGATGTCATTTTCCACATTGCAGGTGTAAAGGGTTCTCCGAAAAGAGCAGCAGAACAACCGGCAGATTATTTTGTACCGATGTTGCAGTTTAATACCAATATGATGGAAGCTGCACGTTTAGAAAATGTAGAATGGTATGTTTACACATCGACAGTTGGAGTATATCAACCGGCGGAAGTATTTTACGAAGATGATGTTTGGAAAACCTTCCCATCAGAAAAAGATAAATACGCAGGTTGGGCAAAAAGACTTGGAGAACTTCAAGCAGAAGTATATTCAGTATCATATGATTGGAATAAAGCATCAATTGTAAGACCTGCAAACATTTATGGTAGACATGATAATTTCGGTCCAGAATCTACCGTCATCGCATCTTTAATTAAACGATTATTTGGTGAGAAAGAACATCCATTAGTGTGTTGGGGAGATGGTTCACCTATTAGAGATTTTATCTATGCAGGTGATGTTGCAGATGGAATTATTCAAGCATACGAACAAGGTATTACGCAACCAATAAATTTAGGTAGTGGAACTGGAGTAACAATCAAAGAACTTGCAGAAACTCTTGTAGAAATCTATGAAGAAATGTACGGAGTTAAAGTTCAAATTGAATGGGACCCAACTAAACCAAATGGTGATGAGAAACGATTGATGAGTACGGAACGTGCAGAATCATTTGGAATCAAACAAAAAATATCCTTAAAGACAGGATTGAAACATACGATAGATTATTATTTAAACGAATACAAAAAATAAGTTATGAAAAAAACGGATAAGATTTTAGTTACTGGTGCAAGTGGATTTATTGGTTCACATCTATTAAGATTATTATGGGAGAAAGGTTATAGAAACCTACGAGCAACATCTCATAGTAGAAATTTAAGAAACGATTTCGTAGGAACATCTGATGTTGCGTTTTATAAAGGAAATTTACAAGATGCAAAGTTTTGTGCAGAAGTTTCCGAAGGTGTAGATGTAGTATTTCATTGTGCAGCAAATACATCAAATGCATTAGATACAAAAGAAAATCCTCTATTACACGTTACTCCAAATGTAGAAATGAATGTAAATTTGATGGAACAAAGTTGGAGAAATGGGGTTACGAAATTCTTATTCATTTCATCTAATACAGTTTATCCAGATATGAAGGATGAGTTTTGTACGGAAGATATAAATGTTCATGCAACACCTACATTCCCAATATATGGAGCAGTTGGTAATATGAAAAGATATGGTGAATTACTTTGTGATTATTTTTCACATCAAATTCACAATCCAATGCAATGTTTAATTGTTAGACCTTCAAACGCATTCGGACCAAATGATAAATTTGATTTTGAAAAGTGTCATGTTACACCCGCAAACATTCGTAAAGTAGCAGATAATTTAAATCCAATTCCGGTATGGGGCGATGGTTCTGAAATCAGAGATTTATTGCACGTAGAAGATATGGCCGATGGATTTATTTGGGTTGCTGAGAACAACGATACATACAATATTTTTAATGTTGCTTATGGAAAGGGTTATAGTGTTAATGAAGTGTTAGGGTGGATTAAGGAAATTGAAGGAAACACTAATCCAATCGAATTTGTAAATAATAAGGCACCGATGATTCCGGTTAGATTACTTTCATCTAAAAAAATAAACGATGCAGGTTGGAAACCAAAAAGAGATTTAAAACAGGCATTGAAAGAAACCATCGAATGGTATAAAGAACATAAAAACGAATATAATCCAAATTCAAAACCATAAGTTATGAGTTCACCACAATTTACACCATATGTAGATGCATTGACAAGTGCTATGAAGACTATAATGGAAGATGAATCTACTATTTTTATAGGACAACAAATTGTATATTATGGAAATCCAATGTCAAAGACTATTGAAGGATTACCAAAAGAAAAAATGATTGAAGTTCCTGTTATGGAAGAAACTCAAATGGGAATGAGTTTAGGATTGGCTATGAATGGCCATAAAGTAGTAAGTTTTTATCCACGTTGGGATTTTTTAATATGTGCAACTAATCAACTTGTGAATCATTTAGATAAAATCGGATTAATGTCAGATGGTACTTGGAATCCACATATCCTAATTAGAGTTGGTAAAGGTTCTGATAAACCATTAGACCCAGGTCATCAACATAAAGGGAATTATACTGAGCAATTTAAATCAATGTGTCCAAATATTGAATTCCACGATTTAAAAACTTGGCAAGATGTTGAGTTAAGTTATAAATATGCAATAGAAAATGTTGGTATTCATCTATTGGTTGAATATCCTGAATTATATTATGCAAATACATAGAGTTTTTGATTTTTTAGGTCCAAGTGGATTTATTCCAAACGGATTGAATTATAATTTTACAAGTGATTTGTGGGATAATAATTTTTTTATTGATAATGATTTTATTACTGCGTTTTCAAAAAAATATTTACAAATAGCAGTATATGATTGTTATTTAAATATTGGTGATATGTGTATAAAAGACCATCATATAAATGATTTACAATATGATGATAATACTAACACAATAGGAAACCCATCAGATGTCTATTATTACACAATCGCACCATTCGGAAATTTATTAGTATCAACTGGTGATGATTTTACATATCATCAAAATAAACATACGTTTGATTTCATATCAACTCGTGCAAAAGAAAATTTAAAGGCCAAAAACTTTTTTTTAATATTTGATTATAGTAGTGAGGGTGATATTAAACCAGAACTATTTGATAATATTCATAAAACTTGTGATAGATTAGATATAAACCCATCTAAGATATTGATAATCACAGCATCTGCAAATACTACTGAATTGTATAAAAATTATTATGTAAAAACTAATAATCCAGAAAATTTATTAAAAACAACTTGTTATCCATGGCCAATATTTGCTAAAAGTAAAGAAACTCGTGATTTATTGAACGATGTAAGTGAAATGAATTTTAACGGTCATACTAATATAAATTCAATTACAAAAACAAATGATTTACTTGAATTAAAAAATAGGGAAAAGAAAGCATTGATGTTAAATCGTAGATTACGACCACATCGATTGGTTATTTTATCTTTATTACAAAATGATGGGTTATTAAATAATACTCTTTCATCGTTTGATATGGGAGAAATGTTATATACACCAGATGCGGGATTGGATTTGGTTAATGGTGGTGGATATGATGGAAACCCGTATATAGAACCACAACATTATAAAAATAAAATGAGTACGGGGTTTCATAATTTAACAAAAATAAAAAAGAGAGTTGTAGATTATGATGATTTAGATTCAGTATGGGGATTTGCGTTTGAAACAAAAGATATATATGAAAAAACATATTTTAGTATTGTAGCAGAAACGTTATTTTATGAAATGGGAACATATATTTCAGAAAAAACATTAAAACCAATAGCTCATTTACATCCATTTGTATTGGTAGGTAGACCTGGTATTCTTAAAACTCTTAAAAATTATGGATTTAAAACATTTAGTGATTTTTGGGATGAAAGTTATGATGATATTGAAAATAATAGTGATAGAATTATTAAAGTATATGAATTGATAAAAACACTAATAACTAAATCAACCGAAGAATGGGATGAAATGATGAAACAAATGTTTCATATATTAGAGTATAATAGAAATCATTTATTAAAATATACTGATGAATATGTAGCTGATATTTATATGAAAAATCTTAATAAAATTATTAACAATAATGAAGAAATACATTTATTATGATAAAAATATATGAAGATACTGCTAAAAGATTTTTTATCTATGATGATGTCATAGATGCAAATATATTTGATACTATTACTAATGAAATCGTAGACCAAAAAAGTGAAGGAAATCAATCAGTTAGATTTGCAGTAATAAATAATATAACAAATACAACTTTCGGTATTTATCAAAAATTTTATAAAGATTTTACTGATATTGAAAAAGAAATGTTTCATAAAAATTATGATATAGATACGGATTATCAATTATTAAGACGTGATTCTGATATAATGTTAAGTAATCAAACACGAAAAACAATAACAAAAAATATACATAATCTTGTTAAAGAGATTTATAATAATAACAATATAGAAATAGAATATGAATCGGTAATCGAATATGGTCCTGGTTATTTAATGAGAATTCATTCTGATACATCACCGGGTAATAGTAGATTATGTACTGCAGTTTTATATTGTACTGATATGCAAGAGGGTGATATTGGTGGTGATGTTCTTTTTTATGATGATGAAACCGGTAAAAATATTATTTATACCTATAAACCGAAAAAAAATCAATTAGTAATTTTTGATTCATATTATAATACACCAGGAATATCCCATTCGGTTACTAAAATTGAAAATTGGAATAGATATGTGTATAGAATTTACTTTAAAGACCCAAATAGAAAAAATGAACTTATTTAAAAAAATTGTTGAGTATTTTAAGAAAAAACGAAACAAAAAGAAACAAATGGAAATTTATAAAAAGAAATTAGAAGAATTGCGTAAGAGAGACCCATTCGTTTACAAAAATCACTAATTATGAAAACATTCATATTTATATACTAAGATAGAGCAGTAAATTATGAATGAATTAAGTAAATATCTGATGGAACAAATACTTTTAACCGAAGAGGAGTTAAAAGATTTTGTTGTAGTATATTCAGGTAGATTTCAACCATTTCACAAAGGTCACTTTGCAACTTATCAAGGACTTGTAAAAAAGTTTGGTAAGGATAGAGTGTATATCGGTACATCTAATAAAACCGATAATCAAAAATCACCATTTAATTTTAAGGAAAAGAAAACCATAATGACTAAAATGTTTGGTATTCCATCAAACAAAATAGTTGAGGTTAAGAATCCTTATGCTCCTACTGAAATACTTAAAAATTTCGATGAAACTACAACTGGATTTATAACTGTTGTTGGTGAAAAAGACGAACAACGTTTGGGTGGTAAATACTTTGAAAAATATAAAGGTAAAATTGAATTTGGGTATAAAGATAAAGGATACGTTTATGCTTCACCTGCTCAACCAAACGCAGTTAGTGGAACTGATGTTCGTAATTGGTTAAGTAAAGGTAGTGATGATGAAAAGAGAAAAAATTTCCTAAAAGCATATCCAAAATTTGATGAAACAATCTACAAATTCATTACACTTAAATTAGCAAAGTTAGGCGAATCAATAAATGAAGATATTACGATGGATGTCAATATTGGTGATACTGTCTTAATGGGTAAATTCAAAAATAAAAAAGTAGTAGTGAAATCAATCGGTAAAGATGAACATGGAATGCCAACTATAAATGGTAAAAAAGCAACTACATTCAGAATAATACCAAAACAAAATATTTTTAACGAAACTGCAATAGCAAGTGGTGGTGAAGATTCACAACCAGATGGTGGTTATTTACCAAAAGGTAAAAAACGTAAATTAGGTGCAGATGATGGTGTAAATAGTAGTGATGAGTGGTTTGTAAGAGGCGGATATACTCAAACTGATTTTCCAAAAGCAGATGCAATATTTGCTAAAGATGATGAAGACCAATTCACATTTAAAATTAAATCAAAAAACAACGCAAGAGCGGATTTTGAGGCAACAACATATCCATACGCACCATCTGATATTGATGTAACAAAACCAGTAGAGAAAATAAAAGTGAAAAAACAAAAAGCTAAAAAGAAAGATATAGTAGAAGAACTAATTAGTGAGTATTCTCAATTATTAGATTTATTGGAAGGAAATGACGATGATAAATACGTGCACGTTGGGTATGGAAAGTATAAAGAGAAAGGTAAGGAGAAAGACCAAAACGCACCTACATTTGAAAAAGATGATAGTGGTAAATATATTGAATTAAAATCAGATAAACCTTCTACACAAAAAACAAAACCAACTGGTCAAGCAATACAAGGTGCAGATATGTTTAAACACGACAAAAGTGTTAAACAACAACCTGCTAAACCAAAAGAAGATTGGACAAGTGGAAAAGATGGTTGGGAAATTTTAGATGATGACCGTGCAAAGGTAAAAAATATTAGAGATTATAGTGATGAAGAATATCAAGGTGAAACTGGTGAATATTTTGAAAATGATGTAACTAAAAACGTTGCACCAAATGCTTTCAAAGATGAAACAGATATGATTCAGAAAATGAAAGCAGCAAAACCTATTTACTTATCATCCGAAGATATGCAGAATATGAGTAATACCGATGTAGGTGAAATTCTTTCTGCAAGTGAAGAAGGTGGTTCTAATGCTATGAAAGCAAGAGGTAAAGAACTTGCAGATGAATATGGTAAGGATTGGAATAGATTAGAAAAAGGTATTCAAAAAGGAAATAACGTTCCACCACCAATTGCTTTAAGAGATAAAAATGGTGATTTACATTTAGTTGCAGGAAATACTCGTTTAATGTCATTTACTGCATATGGTAAGAAATTACCGGTGAAAGTAATGGATTATGATGGTGTATTTAATAAAGGTTCGGAACCAGAAGATGGTGGTGCTGATGTTTCAAAGTATAGTGTAAAGAATTTAAAAAGAAAGATTAGTGGTTGGGCCGAAAAAGAAAAAGAATTCTTTACAAAAGGACAAGATAAACCAAAATCTGATGAACGTAGAAGTTGGGGTGAAGCATTAAGAGATAAAACAAAGGGTGCTAGAAATGCTATTGTTCATGGACTTAAACATGAAGCACATTTATTTAAAACAGCAGGTAAAGGTGTTGCTAATTTTGTAAGTGGTAAAGGTGTATCGGAAGATGAGAAAAAAGCATTAGTTGATGTTGGTAAAAAAATAGTCACCACAGCAATTTTTGGAATTGCAACCGGTGGATTATCACATGGAGTTTTACCATTTGCACAACATTTGGCAGTAGAGTTTGTTCCTCATATTATTGCAGAAACATTAGCAATGGGAGCAGGAAAAGCAGCATTATTTGCAGATGTAAATGAAGAAGAACGATTACTTATGTTATTTTCAGATAAAATAGCAGATGGTTTAGAAAATATGGAAATTCCTGCAGATGTAATGGAGAAAGCAATAGATTCGTACAACGAAAAACAAAATGTATCCGAAATGAGTCATTCTCAATTAAATCAAATTGAGAAATATGCAGAGAAACAACTATCACCAGAAGATATTGAATTTACTAAACACTTCTTTGATAGAGTAAATGATACTCGTAATGGTAAAGAAATATCAGAACCAGAATTGACAGGATTTTTTAAGAGATTAGCACGTCATAAAAAAGAATTTAAAGAGTTTTTAGAAAAGTATAATCAAATTGTTGTTAAAGACAAGAGATATGATATAAACATTCCATTTGTTAAACAAGCAAATCAAATTATTGCAAAAACAGTAATGAGAAAGGATGATTTCAAAACATCTAACCCAACTCTTTCCGTTGAAATTGCAGTTCAAGTGGATAAAATACCTGGTGGATTAGCAAAAGGATTATCTTTAAGTGATATTGCTACAAAACATAATGTATCAATTGAAGATATAACTGATGAATTCAAAAAAGGATATAAAGTTGAAAGAGAACATACAACTGATAGTGATGTTGCAAAGGAAATAGCGTTAGACCATCTTTTTGAAGACCCAAAATATTATACAAACCTAGCATCAATTGAAGAAGGTAGAGTTCCACAAAGTTTTAACTATGGAACTGGTTGGGATTATCATACTGCAATTGGTACTAATCCAAACAAATATAGAGGAAAGACTAATTTCCCAACAAAAGATTCAGGACAACCAGATTTAGAAGATGAAGATGAGGTAAACGAAATTGGTATAGGAACTGGACAAGATGGAACAAGACCAGAATATCCAAAAGGTGATAAATTATCGGATAGAATGGATGATGTTGAAGATGCTAGAACTAAAACTGATTCTGATAAAGAATACCAATATAAAAAAGCAAACGAAGCATTTACAAAAGGTCAATTGTTCGCCGGTAATCTTAAAATAGGTGGAGTTGTAGTTCCGATTGAGGTTGAATTGATTGGTGCTGATAATAAAAAGAATGCATTTATTACAAAAGTAATAAACATAGATAAAAAATATTTAAGTAAATTACCATCAAATGGTATATTAGAAATTCCAGCTAGAATATTTCGTTTCGCAGGTGGTTGGAGAAAAATAAAAACACCTAAAGCATTTGAAGCAATAAATTCAAAAAACCACAAAGCAGAAACTGATGCTGAACACAATTTCATGCATCATCACAAAACCTCTACATACGCACCGGATTATGGACATCCTGCAGAATTAGATACAATTGATTTTGATGATAAAAGAAAAAAACAACCTGGTCATCAAACTGATACAAAAGATGATGAAGATAGAGGATATGAACCAGTAAAAGAAGTAATAATAAATGAAGGTGGTGCATACGGACATATGAACCATCCATTTGATACTGAAATCAATTTAACATTTGGTCAATTAAAAGATATTGTAAATCGTGCATTAGAAGGTAATTTAGAATTAGCTAGAGAGAAGACCGATGGACAGGCATTAGCAATTAGTTGGGTAAATGGTAAGTTAGTTGCTGCTCGTAATAAATCACATTTAGCAAATAGAGGTGCAAATGCATTAGATATTAGTGGTGTTGCTACTAAGTTTGCTGGAAGAGGTGAATTAGAAAAAGCATATAACTTTGCAATGAAAGATTTAACAAAGGCTATATCATCACTATCAGATAAACAAAAAGAAAAGATTTTTAAGAATGGTGCTTGTTTTATGAATATTGAGGTGATATACCCAACATCGGTAAACGTAATACCATACGGACAACCTTTATTAGTATTCCACGGAACTATGGAGTATGATGAAAGTGGTAATGCAGTAGGTGAATCTGCAGAAGCAGGTAGAGTATTGGGTGGTATGATTAAACAAATCGAACAAAATGTACAAGATAATTACACTTTGCAAGGTCCACCTGTATTAAAATTACCGAAATCACAAGACCTTTCATCTAAGAAACCAAAGTATCTTGCTAAAATATCTAAATTACAAAAAGAATTTGGATTAGGTGATACTGCCGGTGTTGCTGAATATCATCAAGCATGGTGGGAAAACTATGTAGATAAAAAATCACCATCAACATTAGATAATACCACTAAAATTGGATTGGTAAAGAGATGGGCGTTTGGTGATAAAGGTTTCCGTATCGATAAAAACACAATTACGGATGAGAAAACACTTGCTTGGGCAACTAAGATGGATAAAGAAGACCAAAAAGGAATTGCAAAAGATAATCTAATGAAATTTGAAGATATTTTCTTAGGAGTTGGTGCAGAAGTTCTTCAATTCACATCATCAGTATTGACAGTAAATCCTGATAAGGCTGTTAGAGATATGAAGAAAAGATTAGACCAAACTATCAAAGATGTAGAAGCAAGTGGTGACCCTAAAAAAATAGAAAAATTAAAATTAGAATTAAAAAGATTGAATGCAATCGGTGGACCATCTAAAATAGTTCCAATTGAAGGTATTGTATTCATATATAACGGACAAACGTTCAAACTAACTGGTGCATTCGCATCATTAAATCAACTTTTGGGTATTTTTTACTAAAAATAACTCTTTCGCCATATTTATCTATATTAAAATAAAAACCTAATATATAATAATAATGGCGAAAGAGTTTAAAAAGAAG
>JACCDK010156365.1_pt1 | contig 12362 bp, 7 predicted proteins | sample 7445871 | NCBI WGS metagenome assembly JACCDK01 (sample SAMN15323436, study PRJNA562643) | freshwater metagenome | isolation source: river surface water | place: USA:Blue River Watershed | collected 2017-08-15
CATAAATATGCGAGATAGCAGCTTCGAAGGGGTAACCTAAGTTATGCATTTAAGCTCAAGAAGTTATTGTTTCTTAGGGCAATCTCGATTGGATGGGTTCGATGTTAACTAAAGCTGACATTCCCATCAGCGAAGTCATCAATTCACTGTCGTCTTTTCGTGTCGAAGCCGGATTCCTAGTTCCTACCCCAACAGGATTGGAAAAATCGATACTCGATGCCCATGAAGACCTGAGATTTTTTCTAGCTAAAACAGGATTACATTATTTTGATAAGCAAGGTCAAGGACCTGAAAATAAAGTAAAAATCAATGCGAATATAATCACTGCAGATGGTGTCATTGGTACACATGCATCGCTCTATAGACCAAATACCAAGTCTGGCGATCCAAGAGTATGGATCTCAAAACTAAATTCCTATTCAAAGCCATGGAATTTGATCACCTTGTTCGTGAGTAATGGCCAACTCTTTGTTTTCAATGCATCTGATCGCAATGTTTGGAATTCTATAAACAATACAAATTCCTCACTCTATTTAGCTCTGATGGCAGCAGGATCAAATTTCTCTTCAGTTGAAACGGAGCTGCTTAGGAAACTTAAGGCTATCGAGGCAGGGGGATTTGTACGGTCGACAACTAATGCAGCCAGCGGTGTAGGAGATACGCTTGAAAAGTTGCTTGGAATAACCAGAAATTCAAGTAAGAACCCTGACTATAAGGGCATAGAGATAAAAGCTTCGAGACGTAATAACCCGAATCAGACTCAGAGAAGCGTCCTCTTTAGCATGGTTCCCAAATGGGAAATCAGCGAATTAAAGAACGGGGCTGCGATACTTGAAACTTATGGGTATCTATCTCCTACATCGAAGCAAATAGAATTGTACGTAACCGTTAAACACCAACCCAATAGACAGGGATTGTTTTTGGATTTAGATGCCAAAAATGGGCTAATAGTTAATGATCATCAAAGTGACGGGATCAGAAAACCGGTTGTAAGTTGGAAGCTAAATGAGCTACAAGATGAGTTATCAAAGAAACACAAACAAACTTTTTGGGTAAAAGCTAAGAATCGTCCGGAGTCGGGTCATGAGCACTTTCATTACTTTGAAGTTGTCGCTACCGCTTCGCCATTTGTTTCCTATTTTGGCCCACTGGTACTTTCTAATCAGATTTCCATGGATTACACGCTATCCACAAAATTGAGGCCTAGTGGCGCCCCCTTCGCCAGAGATCATGGTTATCTTTGGAAGATTGCCAATAACTCTTTTGACAGTCTCTTCCCGCCACCGAGAGTTATTGACCTAGCAAAATTAACTATTTAGCTCCAATAATTCTTTTCAAATGATTTCCAATGGCCTCACCTAGTAGGACGGGGACCGCGTTTCCGATTTGCGTGTATTTCGGAAGATCTCGCGTCCAGTCTCCAACCTCAAGATCTCCGGCACGTCTTCTACCTCCGGTGGTCCGCTTTCCATTGAATTGATACCAATCTGGGAATGTTTGAAGACGTGCCCACTCTCGAACAGTAAGAACTCTTGGTTGAGAGAAATGTACGTAATCATCCGGAAGTGAAGTTGCGGTGATATTTGGCCCACCTTGACCCCACCTCTCAGGCAACAACCTTTGTGCAAATTTCTTTGTCTTCATTGAAGCGGGGATATTGCCCTCATGATCAATCATGTATTGAAATTTCTTCATTACTAGTTCAGAGTGATTTGAATATTCATGATCACTCACAGTCGCACCTTTAGCAAGTATCTTTCCTGTAATTGGATCTTCTCTAAGTAATTTTTGGAATGCGCTACGTGCTTCTTTTGGATATATCAAAGTTGATCCACCTGGAACCCACTTAGGATCTACAAGATCCGAGAGTAAATCATACGGATCGGGTGCACCCCCCGTTGGCTGTGGTAGCAACCCATTGCCGACCAATGTTGAATTAGTCTTAACAGAAATATCTTCCCGAACACCTATCATGACAATTCTTGGTCGATTTTGGGGAACTCCGTAGTCTTTCGCGTAAACCAATTCAAATCCAATTTGATATGAAAGGGTCTTTCCATGTACCTTGACTGTGATTTTGCTAAAAGTTTTTAGAACATCTTTCCAGATTTCCCCCTTTTCACCCTCTGGTGTCCATCTGGAGGTGAGTAATCCTCTTACGTTTTCAAAAACAAATGCCTTAGGTGCAATCTCGGTTACAACCTTTGCCATTTCGCGGTAGAGGTAGTTGGTAGGAATGTCTTCCTTTGTAACTTCAAATGTGCGGCGGTGCCCAATTCCGCTGAAACCCTGACATGGTGGTCCACCAACAACTAAATCGATTCCATAATATTCTTTGTTTAGATGTGCAGCTAAAGAAGTTAACTCGGCTTTTTTTCGCGTAAGCTTCAAAATATCAAGTACCTGATACTTCGTATTTTGAATGGGAGAGTGTGGCCGGTTCATCACAAAAGTTTTCATCGCATCAGGATGCAATTCATTAACAAATACTGTTTCGAAACCTGCTCGCTCAAGTCCGAGTGAAAGGCCACCACATCCAGCGAATAAATCAACAACCGTTAACAATTTAGCTCCTCTATTATGTCCGGAGTATTCCAACTTCTTGTCAGAAAATCCAGGATAAAACGTCGATTCTGGGGAAATTTTTATCGGATTAGACTTTGAGTGCATAAATCAATGCCTGAAAATACGGGCCAAATCCAAATAATCGCCCTCCCAGCCACACTTAATACAAGTTGCAGTTGGGTCCTGATCAGTAATACAGCAACCCCCAAGAACAACTTTGGCATCGGCCTCTGGCTCATCTGGAAGTCCATAGATGATTTCCCTCATACCTACACTTGACCCGCATTTTGGGCAGATTTCTCTCATAACAAGAGATTATCTGCGACCACTGACAAATATGGCGGTAGCCATTTTGGCTTTAGCGTGAGATCTGGAAGAAGGCTAGATCCTGCGCTAAGAGATCACCCACGATAAGAGAGCGATCTAAGAACAGATTGAATGATTCACAAGCAGTTTCAGGGATTAGGCCACATGCATAGCAAGCTGAAAGTCTATTAATGACATCTCCGTCTTCTTGAACTTCCCCACTTTCGGAGCAAACCGGATCATTCGAACACCATTCGGCTTCACGAAGAGCCTGCTCAACGATCTGTTCCAAGAATCCTGGCTTTCCCATTCTTACAAGACCTCCAAGAGTTCCCTCCGAATCACCAGAAGCTGTGTAAATCAGTAGTCCCGACATGCTTTGGGCTCCATCGCTCACATAGAGTCTCTCTTTCAAGCTTGCTTGGCTATAACCACAGTAAAAGACTAACTGCTTGATGAGTAAATGAGAAAAAGTATGAATCATTGCGTAGCGTGGAGAAAGTTGTACAGATCGAAAAGAATCAGAAAAATCAGTATTCGTAAACTTAGAAACCCTTGAAACTACGCTTTGGCGGCTTTCCCACTTTCTCAGTAAAGCATCAGAGAATTGAAGATAGATACCCTCACCTTTAGTTTGTTTAGCTGGAAGCCATGAATCTGGAGCAAAAGAAGCACTTGGGTTTAGAGCCAGCATCCTCCTTCCATCTTCAAACGAAAGCGTTGGGTTTGATTCATACCTAGTAAATCCCCAAAGTGCAGAGGTTTCTACAAGAACAGGTACTAATTTAATTGAATCAAAATATTTTGAAATGGCCTCCGAATATGGAGACGCTGACTCTTGAATTCGTAAACGATCATTTTCAAAAGTACCTTGGAATAATTCGTACTCCATTCGTAAATATGATTCTCTTGACTGATCTTTTCCAAAGTCTACAGAGTCATTTAACCCGAAAATATCATCATAGGCAGCAATTACTTCTTCATCGGTATAGCTCTTTAAGCCTCCGTTATTTTGCAAATCAATTTGACGAGCCATCGATGTTGCCATAATTGAATCACCGTTAGCTAAAATTTTGCATGCATTCATATATGTGCGGGAAAGTAATTCAAGCAGTTCTTCAGGAATGTTACTTGAACTCTGTGGAACGTATAGAGAAGTCTCAACTAGTGAAAAATAAAGATTGGAAGAACCCCGAAATGAACCTCTAATGTCATTCGTACAAGCTTCTTTCGCATCAACACTATCGCCGAGCCAAGGACGTCTTCCACTGCAAAGAAATTCCTCACCTTTTTCCAGTGCCGTTGAAAGGTAAGTGCGCCCATTTCGTTCAGAAGTTATGAACTCTAAATTTCGCGATGCATTGCAACTATCACAATAAACTCTTGTACCTTGTGGATTTGAATTTCCTGATGGTGCAAACCTAAGCACACCCATGCAAGAATTATGTGCAGAGCGATGAGCCCATTCACGCCAAGGAAAATCATCCAAATGGCCACTCTTGCACATAACAACATAGGGAACTTGAAACATGACTGGCGGTCTCATGCCTTTTTCTAAGTGACTTGGGTTAGGGCATCTCAAAGGGCCGAAAAAATCTAACTCTTTGTTTTCCATTCTGCTGCAGTATTTGCAGAAATACCAGGTCGGAAACCTGAGAACTGGAATTTTTGGATCAGGAAGCTTTCCTCTAACAAACCTTTGTCCATCATTGGATTTCACTGTTGGTGGACTATAAAGATGTTTGACGCCGAGTCGCCCGGATAATCTCCAATCATCGATTTCACATTCCGACTTTAGAACTCCACCATCGTTGCCAAACCAATGATCGGTCCCCGCAATAATTATGCTCATTCCATCCGGTAGGACGGTCATTGCACCAACGCCAAATGGAGTTATAAGTTGTTCTCTACGAAGCTGATTATTGAAATTAGACATTAATTGGCTCCTCATCATTCATCTGGGCGAGCCTATATTTTCTGGATATTTCTAATTCAACACTTGCGTCTACGTTACGCATCGAAACAGGTATAACCCAGCGATACCCGGTAATATTTTTATCTTCGCTCGGTGCAGCAAGTAAACCATTTGGTGATCCTTCTTGCGCTCCCCACTCATCCGCCCTGTATACATTCCATTCCTTTAAAATGAGTTGAATTTCTGCATCGAGTATCTTTAGATCATCCCCGGATAAATTTAATCTATCGGCTCTAGAGCGCAACTGATTCAAGATATACACAAGTTTCGCACTATCTACTTCCTTAGGAGGTATGCCCATTGGAATCACCATTCTTAGATATGCAACTGCCGCGCCTCGCAATGCACGCTTAATTACAGGTGCTGAGAATGGTGTGACACTTGTCGGTTCAACTTGAGCGTAAAGTTTTTCATGATAAGACCGAAAATGCTCAAAGTGTGATAAATCTCTGGGTCTATTACTAGTGTAAATCGTTACAACTAGTCCTGGCTTGCGCAAGGGATCTCTTCCTACACGACCCGAAACTTGAATGTATTGAGCGGTCGATTTTGGCTGACTGACTATAGTCATAAGAGACAACCTATTAATATCAATTCCGACTTCAATAATGTTTGAAGCCAGACAAGCATCCCAGATCCCACGTTGGGTTGGCTCCGAAATCCCACGGTAGGACTCTTCAAGTTCCCTTAGAATTTTAGGTAGCTCATGACTTTGGCGACGGCTCGTTAATTCATTAATCACATTTAAGTGGCGACTTTGATGGCCATATCTTCTCTTCATATCCTTGAGATAATTAGGTATATCACTTTGAAACAAAGACACTGTGTTTGAAAGCTCTCTAATACTGTTGAAGAACCACAAATTTGTCCACCAAGGATCGCGTTCTTCATCGTTATCTATACCCATAGGAGCTTGAGCTAATGCAGCACCAACACGAACCTGTGCGGACTGCACAGAGCCAAGTCCTGGGGCATTTACGCCTAAATACATTCTGCCATTTTTCAGAGTTCCATCCTGTTGACGGTCCCAGACAGCAAAAAATGAATCTGAAGCATCAATGCATGGAGGTGGGAATAATGAAACCTTTTTGCGTCCATAGATTGCTTCGGCTTGAGCTCTAAAGCGTCGAATAGTTGCAGTTGATGAAATTATTTTAGGAAGTCTCTTAACTCCATCTACATTGATAGAGCACAACTCTTCAATTACACCCTCATAAATTCCGACTAAAGATCCAAGAGGTCCAGAAATTAGGTGAAATTCATCTTGAATAATTAAACTTGGAGGGGAGGAAATTCTTTCGCCATTACTTCCAAGTCCAAAAATACTTCTTGCACCCTCTTGCCAGCTCATTTGAGCAAATTTATCTACCGTACCAATTAGAATTGTGGGTGGGTTTTGATAAATCTGTTCATCAATCACATTCAATGGAAGACCATTTGCAAAGTCACATTCAAGATCCGGACAATGGAATTTAAATTGCTTTGGCGAGGTAGTAAATATTTTATAGCCAGCAGTAAAATTTTTGTCAGCACCCGAGTTTAGATCACTCTTGACTGGTCCCATAGCAGTTCCACACCAAGGGCAGCGCAACAATAAGAATGGGTTTGGCGCATCTTCACCACGTTTTTTCATTTCCGCGAGTGCCGTAAGAGCTTTCTGATTGGAGTTTGGAGTGACGACTCCTCCAAGCCATGCGCCAATTGAGAAAGGTGTCTTGCCGAATTTGCCTTCGTCTTGCCGCCTAATCTTCTCAAGTGCACATATAAGTGATGCGGCTCTCAGGAATTGCTGGGTTGTTAAAAGGCGTAAGGTGTATCTCATCAATACTGTTGTGCCGGAATCATTGGCGTCTTTCATTCGCTTCAGCAAAATCACAAACGCTGCTACTCCTAGATAAGCCTCAGTCTTTCCACCGCCTGTTGGAAAGAAGATTAAATCGACCAGGTCGCGATCTTCACTTTGCTCATTTGAGCTCGATTCAATCACAGAGAGAAAGAAGGCAATTTGAAAGGGTCTCCAAAGACCACCCGTTGGGGGGATAGATTTATTTGGTTTACTACCAGATATTGAAATACGACCCGAGTAACTTATTTGTCGCGTATCTAATCTTGAACGATATTGCTGCTCAAGCATCGCAAAATTTGCCAACCTGAAAGCTTCATAAACGTTTGGATCATTCTTTAAAGACTCGATTCCTTTGCGCATTCGAGTGCAGGCTTTCCGGCAATCTTCAATATTTGACCTAGCAGACTTTGAATACTTCTGAAGAATATCTGGGTCCGATTTTGTTTTATCTTCCTGCGACGTGATCCAATTTGAATACGAGGAGACCAATTTTTCCAACTCACTCAACGCTTCTTCTTTGCGCGATTTATCAGCCATAAGCCTCATATCAATTATTGCTTCTGATCCATCCTCGAAGTAAACAGTTGGGGTGATACTTGGTGCTTCGAACGCAGGAAGTGAAGTTAAAGTTAGTTTTTGAATTTTCGACTTGGGGTCTCTATCCCATTCAACTCCTGCATTGTGCCCAATACCGTACGTTGGATAATTTTTGTACAGTAATAAAGCGCTTTCGTCATCTATGTCCATCTCAAAATCTCTTGCGGATTCCGGGTAAGGTCCAAAAGCTGGTCCATCTACTGTCATTGCCACTAATTTTGATTGATAGAGAGTGTTTTCTTCTGAATTTATATTTGATCTATTAACGCAGGAAAGTGTGCAGAGAAATCTATCTTCAGATTCGCGTCGCACGAGTAGTTTCACCTCAATGTTGAGTTGTTTCCCTTGACTATCGATCAATTTGCCGGTGAGAAACTGCTTTGAATTAACTTCCCGTAAATCCTTCGTATCGAAGCTGAACACATTTGAAAAACTCTGACGTACATACCAAGTATTTTCGAAGACCTTGCCTGCGGCTGCGCTGCCTGAATCAACTTTAGCTTTCTTAGCGGATTCCCCCGGCTGGATACCAACAACAAATGGCTTGTAAGTTCCACCTGAAACTATGACATTTATTTGACCAGTGCTCGCATCTTCAACAAGAAATGAAATTCCAATGGTTCTTGGATTTAACCAAGATTTATTGGAACGGACTTCAATATCTAAGTGATCTCTATTTTCATCAGAACCAACCGCAGGCCGTGACTCAAGCTTTTCCACATCCCCCAAATCTGGACTTTCATTAACTGAGAAATCATCGGCTTCTTCGACAGGTACGTCGGTTTCCTCTTCGGTTATTGGTTGTGAACTCCCATGAACTGGCTCAAGGACTCCAGATCCGTACCGGTCTCGAGGTTTAATAGGAATGATTTCTTCCCCTGTTTCAGCATCTACCCAAGGACCATGGCTATCTTCCCAAGATGTAAAAAGAATCGTCTTGGATAGATCGAGCTTCTTGCCTTCATTCCTAGGTCCTACAATTTCACCAGTGAGGAAATCAATGATTATTCCTCGTTGACTATCTCTTGCTTCGGTCATCTTGATGTACCCACCGTATTAACTAGCATTGCACGCGCCTCATTATTGGCCATAATTGTCAATCTATCAGTTGCACGCGTCAGGAGTATGTAAAGAAGTTCATTCTTTGTAGACCAATTTTTCAGTTGTTCCAAATCAAGTGCAATCACGCATGATGATTCCAAGCCTTTAAACCTACCTATGGTGGAAAACCCAATCTGACCACTCTTTCTGGAATCAATTGTAGAAAATTTGTTCGCGTACTTAGATTCACAAAATACATCGGCTGGATTCGGAATTTCAAGTGGCGATAACACAACTATTTCATCCCATGAAAAATACTCATCTCTGAGTTCGTTTATAATTTCGTCAAGAAGCGGAACCATATCGACATTAGGGGGAACGCTTACGAGTTTAGGGTTTGGATTATCCCCAGTGCGGAGAAAGGAATTCCACTTGGGAATCGAAGATAAAATTCCTTCCGCAAAATGTCCTATCTGAATAACATTTCGACAATTTTTGCTGAGAGAAGCAACTGGAACTTCGCCAAACCTTTCCTTTACGGTTTTTAGTCCATCTTCAGAGCCATATATTTGCTGAGAGTCAAAATCTCCAAACGCAATCCAATTGCCAGCACTAAGTCCTCCCTGAAGTAGAGAATTTAGAAAAGGAAAATAGACCGAGTTCAAAGTGTCTTGAGCTTCGTCGATTATGAGCAAATCAACTTGTAATTCCGATGGGACCGAAAGAGATTCTAAGTTGATTATCTTCAGAGCTTCAATCGGATTTTTTGGCAGTGGATCTTTCGCATTCATTGAAGCTGCCCTGTAAGCCAAAGAATCAATAGTTGAAATTTCTAAATTTGGATTCTGAACCTGTGATCTTAGGTAAGAGGCAAGCAAAGTGTTGAAACAGACAAGCATTACTTTCTTACCCTCAAGAGACGACCTTCTTGCCATCTCAAGGGCTAGAAGTGATTTCCCAGTACCAGCAGGGCCTTTAAAGATAATTCGGGGTATTGATGAAATGAGATCCAAGGCTTGATACTGATCTTCAACAAACCTAATCAATTCTTCTCTTCTTTGTGATCTAACCTGTTTCTCACTCATAGTAAATTCAAAATCTGGTCGTAGAGAATTAATCACGGCTTCGATTTGAATACCGTTAAAAGCAGGATTTTGACAGATCTGTGAGTTAATCTTGTTTCGAAGATGGTCGATCCCGGAATTGAATGAATTTAAGATTGCATGAACCGGACGTTCCAAGTCATTGCTATTTAGTACTTGCCAATCCTGCCACTCAAACGTATTTTCTTTTGGGAAAGGAACTTCGGTAAACCAACACATATTCAGAAATGTGACGTTTCTTGAAAATGATAATTTTTGATGAAGTCTTTCTCGAATTGAAAACATCGCCCGCTCTGATTGAACGAATGGACTCTCATGAACTGTCTTTTCGCTTCCAAGAAACCAACTTCCGGACGTTACGCTCACCGTTTTGTGGCTCTTTATTTCCACAATTGCAATTCCATAGCTTGGAATCAGTAAAACAAAATCGGCTTCACCTTTTGCCTTACTCACATGATTTGCTATATGAAGGGAATGAAGAACCACCCAGTCTTTGGTCAAGGGATCATCACGTAATAGCTTGTAAAGGTGTTTCTCTCCCGGCGATGTTGTAGAGCAGTAATTTGGAATCATTCTCGCCATAGTTAAACCTTAATTCCTGGCTGCAATTGTTTGACAGCAGACTCTGGAACTTCGAAAACTTCACTTCCGATCGACACACATTTAAATGCGCCAAGCTTCGCGACATCTGAATCATTTCCTAGTTCTACCAAGACAAATCCATTTACTGATATCTCATCTAAATCTAAGGTTTCGAATTTTTGTTTGAGCATTGCCCTGAATCTCATTCCAGCCACCTGATGTAGGTGACGCAAAATATTCATTGCCTCGATTGTTTTTTCATGTTCAATATTTAAGTAAGTTAGAATGATTTTGTAGTTATCTATCGAGTTTGGACGTATTGTTGAAGGATGTGACCAGTCGACAATCCAGGGATTTACAACTCCCAAATCTTTCAAATCTCGAATGACTTTCGCAGCACCATTGATTGAGATTTTTTCTTTAAGCTTTGACTTCCAGAATGATTGAATTTCTCTGCAGCGTTTAGCCTCTGAGCCACCAATATCATTAGCCATTCGACTTATGGCTTCCCCTTCAGAACTTCCCACTCTCAAAAGCAAAATGGAATCTGTCGTAATACTTGAAATTGCGATCCGTTGAACTCGTTCCCCTATTGGTGCATTTGGGTCAACTGCGTCAATAGCACCTGCAGCTGTCGGTAAGAAGACCATCTCGGAAGATCCAAGCAAGTAAGCTCTGCACTTCAGAAGTTCTTCGCCTTCTGAAGTGTCCTTTATATTCAGCAATGCTCTCTTGGCCGCCACAGCTAACCTGCGACCGTCAATTTCAGCGGTGGGTTCCAGAAAGTCACTAGCATTTTCAATGTTAGCCGTCTCATTAACAGAGATGAAATCTGTATTAATTCTTCTCTCAATTTTTACTTGAGCAATATCAGAGAAGTAACCTGAAATGTGCTCTTGTTCTTTTATCCAAGAGTGGCTAAATGTAAGGATTCCGTCTTCTGGATATAAAGAATTGAAAAGACTAATTGGGTAATCTTGAGTCAGCCCAACTACAAGCATTCGCGTGCAATACATATTGGAATGGATAAACTGATTTGCTGTGAAAACTTTCCACTGATTTATTCCTTTTTCCATAAGCCAATTACTCACATTGATTCTTATGCTTTCCTGCCTTACTATTACTACTTTTCCCCTTGAATTCTCATCTACTTTATTCAATTCATTTAAGAGTATGTTCGTAAGTTCTGATGTCTCGTTCTCAAGAATTCTCTTCCCGCTTGCAATTATGTTTATGCAGTTTTGCTGAATGTCAGAAGACATGTTCTTGAATAGTCCCTCTAGAATTCCGATTCCTTCACTGAGATCAATAATCGCAGGATGACTAAAACTTAGTGGGGTGGGATCATTTCTAAGTTGCCAGTCAGCCCTGCGTAAGCGTCCGATAGCCATATCCCAATCGGTTGAAAGCTCAATCCAATCCTGCAAAGTCTTTGCAAGCTTTCGCACATTTGTCGAGAATTGCTTCAGCAATTTATCATCGATACTTACATTCTTGATTGCCGAGGAGTCAGAAAATAATTGATCGCTAGCTAGAAATGAATTCATATTGCTCTCCGAAACGAAACCAGCTCTGTGTTCAAAGGAAGCACTCCCCAATGATCCTTTCCTTCTATATCTTGGCTATAGGCGAATACTGTGCGAACAGCGTCAGCTGCAGCATTTATTTGCCGCTCATTTCTTCCTATCACTGCAATGACTTTAGGATTCGAAATATTCTCAATTTGAGAGAGGATCGCCGCGGATGAACCCATGACGGAAACATTCGAAGTAGCATTTTGCCCCGTTAATTTTAACTGATTCATTAACCAATCAATTTGCTCATCCGTACTTGTATTCAAAACAATGGTTGTTCCGAGTTCTTTGCTACCTCCTGAAATTGGATTGAGCAATTCTCTAATGGACTTGATCTCCCCGGTACTGTCATCCCGAAGCTCCATAGCAAATTCGCTCTCCGTTATTCCGGAAGTGGAACGCATCATTAGAAGTGAACGAAAAATTGGAACAGAAGAATCTGCTAAAACGGCGAACAGAGACTTTGGGTCCTTATTGGCAGCTATCTGCATCTTTTTGAACTGTTTAGGATTACCAACCTCATTAGAGAGTTTGGTAATTTCTCGAATCGATTTGATTGAGATAACGGTGCTCCCGATAACCACTCGTGGCGATGCATTCATAAGGTCGATGTTGGTTACTTCCCCAACTGCCTGGTGCCCACCGGTTCCACACAACACGGAAACATGCATTCCGACTTCAAGTTGATCGAGTTCAATTTTTTCTAGCGCAGCTTTTGTTCGAATTTTCAGAACTTCTCCGTAAAGCGCACCAATTGCAATAGCGGAAGTCAC
>JACCDK011160878.1_pt1 | contig 12357 bp, 10 predicted proteins | sample 7445871 | NCBI WGS metagenome assembly JACCDK01 (sample SAMN15323436, study PRJNA562643) | freshwater metagenome | isolation source: river surface water | place: USA:Blue River Watershed | collected 2017-08-15
ATAGAAACTTTGGTTGCACTTGGCGCACAGGTGCGTTGGGCATCGTGCAATATTTTCTCCACTCAGGATGAGGCAGCTGCTGCAGTAGTCGTAGGTTCCGGTACTCCGGAAAATCCTAAGGGTACTCCGGTATTTGCTTGGAAGGGCGAGACCCTCACCGAATACTGGTTGTGCACCGAGAAGATTTTCGATTGGAGCGAAGAGGGCTTTGTCGGTCCAAACATGATTCTCGACGATGGTGGAGACGCAACTCTTCTCGTGCACAAGGGTCGCGAATTTGAACTTGCCGGTGCCGTGCCTGCCACTTCACCAACCGACTCTGAAGAGTATGGCGTGATTCTGGAATTACTCCGCAAAACCACAAAAGAAACACCAACCCGTTTCACCGACATCGCAAAAGAAATCATCGGTGTAACTGAAGAGACCACCACCGGTGTTCACCGACTTTACGAATTCCACAAGCGCGGCGAATTGCTTTTCACCGCGATCAACGTAAACGACTCTGTTACCAAGTCGAAGTTCGACAACAAGTACGGAATTCGTCACTCACTACCTGACGGCCTAAACCGTGCCACCGATGTTCTAATTGGCGGAAAGACCGCATTCGTTGCCGGCTACGGAGACGTGGGTAAGGGTTCAGCTGAGGCGCTCCGCGGTCAAGGCGCTCGCGTAATCGTCAGTGAAGTAGACCCGATCTGTGCACTTCAGGCAGCCATGGATGGCTACCAGGTTGCGACCCTTGAATCGGTAATCGACCAGGTCGACATTTTCGTTACCGCGACTGGCAACACAGCGATCATTCGTCCCGAGCACCTGCTCCAGATGAAGCACCTTTCAGTCATTGCCAACGTCGGTCACTTCGACGACGAGGTAGACATGGCCGGCATCGCAAAGATCCCTGGCATTGAGAAGGTCGAAATCAAGCCTCAGGTGCACGAGTGGCGCCTGCCAAACGGCCGCTCGGTCTTGATTCTCAGCGAGGGCCGCCTTATGAACTTGGGCAACGCCACCGGTCACCCGAGCTTCGTGATGAGCAACTCGTTCAGCAACCAGGTGCTTGCCCAAATCGAGCTGTTTACTAAGCCGGAGCAGTTCCCGCTAGGCGTTCACATCCTGCCGAAGGCCCTGGACGAAAAGGTTGCGTATTTGCACCTTGCCGCTTTAGGTGTTGAATTAACTAAGTTGACCCCGGAACAGGCGAAATACATCGGAGTTTCACCCGATGGCCCATTCAAGGTTGATCACTACCGGTACTAGGAGCTACATGAGCCACAGAGTCTTACTTATCGAGGACGAGAAGCCAATTCAGCAGATCGTGCGCGACACCCTGGAGATGGCTGGGCACGAGCTAATTACCTGCGACACCGGCGAAGAAGCGTTGGAAAAATTCCACCAGGTAAAACCAGATGTTGTCGTGCTCGACTGGATGCTTCCAGGTAAAGACGGTCTCGAAATTCTTAAGGAACTTGTTTCGATTTCACAGACGCCGGTAATTATGGCTTCGGCCAAAACCGACGACGACGACATTGACCTCGTCTTCAAAGCCGGCGCAGCCGATTACGTGAAGAAGCCATACGGTGGAAAAGAATTGCTGAACAAGATTCAGTACCTTGCCGCAAAACCTGTGCGCGAAGATTCGACAATCGTAAAAATTGGTCCAATTGACATCGACGTTTCGGCGTACGAGGTGCGTAGAAATGGCGTAAAGATTCTGCTCACACCGCTTGAATTCAATTTGCTTTTGACTATTGCTGAAGATCCAAAACACACATTCACTCGCGAAGAGCTTTTGAAAAAAGTTTGGTTGCACAAAAACCTCAATGAGCAGTCAGACTTCAAGGGCAAGATTGACACTCGCTTGGTAAACGTGCACATTCAGCGTTTGCGATCAAAGATCGAAGAAAACCCAGACGACCCAAAGATTGTCGCCACCGTGCGCGGTCGAGGTTACAAAGCCGGTCAAGAGTAAATGTTGCTCAGCCGCGCGATTGAGCGCGTGATTCTGATGTTCCGTCGCTCGCTTCAAGCTCGCGCGGTGGCCGGTTCACTGGTTTTATCCTCTATCGCGCTGGTCATCCTTGGTGGATTCCTTTCTTTTGGTATCGGCAACGGCCTATACAACACTCGTGTGCAGCAGATTCTTACCGAGTCTGAGCGCTCGGTTATCGATCTCCAAAACACCTTCTCGGCCTCTAGCGCCACCAATGAAGTGGCCTTGCAGTCACTATTGAACTCGCTAATACCAAGGCTCGAAATCGAGTCTGAGGACCAATCACGCATGGTGGCACTTTTGCGTACCCCTGGTAAGACAAGTGCTCAGGTACTGCAGAGTCCAATTTCTGCCAACTTAGACACCAATGTCATTTCGCAGAAATTCAAAGAGCGGGTGCGTAAGTCATCGAGCAAACTGGTTTATCAATCGGTTGAACTTCAGATCAACTCGGTGACTCGACCAGGTCTGCTGGTGGGTGCACCAATTGAAATCCCGCTGGCTGGCACCTTTGAGTTGTATCTGGTCTACGACTTACAACGCGAGCAACAGACACTCGACCTCGTGCAGAACACACTAATCCTTGGCGGCTTCGTCCTCTTGGTAATCATCGGTTTGGTTAGTTACCTAGTGACTTCTCGAATTGTTAGACCGGTACGTGAGGCAGCTCAGGTGAGTGAACAAATTGCCGAGGGTGCGCTTGACGTGCGCCTACCGGAAAAAGGCGAAGATGTTTTGGCTCAGCTGGCTCGTTCGTTCAATGCAATGGCGCAAAGTTTGCAGAGTCAGATCAATAAATTCGCGTCAATCTCAAAAATGCAACAACGATTCGTCTCTGATGTTTCACACGAGCTGCGCACACCGCTAACCACAATCAAACTCGCCAGCGAGCTGCTTTACGACAATCGCACTGAACTTTCTCCTCCACTCAAACGAAGCGCTGAGGCGATGAACAATCAAATCGATCGCTTCGAAGAACTTCTAGAAGATCTTCTCGAAATTTCTCGTTACGACGCAGGTGCCGTCGCCGGAGACTTCCAAAAGGAAAACCTGGTCGCCACCGTTGAACGAGCAGTATCGGGGCTTGAGCCACTGGCCGACAAAAAGCAATGTGAAATCATTCTGGAGAAATCGGCAGAGACCATTGAAGCTGAATTCGATTCCCGTCGAATCGAACGCCTCCTTCGCAACCTACTAGCCAATGCAGTAGAACACGGCGAGGGCAAACCGGTAACTGTAGCTGTTGGTGCCTCCGCGAACGCTGTTGCGATAAGCGTCACAGATCAGGGGGTTGGCATGACTAGGGCGCAGTTGGACCGCGTATTCGATCGATTCTGGCGCGCCGACCCAGCCCGAAAGCGCACCACCGGAGGCACTGGCCTCGGACTAGCCATTTCACTCGAAGACGCCCATCTCCACAACGGTTGGCTGCAGGTGTGGTCCAAGCCAAACGAGGGAGCGAGCTTCCGCCTGACTCTTCCTCGCCACCAGGGCTCTGTGTTCTCACAATCACCGCTGCCCCTTCCTCCGAAGAAGAAAAAGGTGGCCGATGCGTAAGTTTTCACTTTTGGCAGTTATCACCACCGCAATCTTGATACTCACCGGTTGCGCCCAGTTGCCACGTTCCAGTGACGTGAAGACCGGGCCCGACCTAAAATCCTCGCTGACCAGCGACTATCTTTACTATTCACCGAGCGGACCAAGTCAGGGAGATGACCAGCAGCAGATTATCAACGGGTTTCTAAACGCTGCAACTGGCCCGCAAAATGACTATCAGATCGCGCGTGAGTATCTCACAGCAAAATTCTCTGGCAAGTGGAGTCCAAATGACGAGGTTCTAATTCAGGAGTCTCGACCTGAACTCATTAGTCAAGGCGACAACGCGGCTCGTTTGGTAGTGAAAGCTATTGCGCAAATTGACAATGTAGGCCAGTGGACATCGTTTCCGGGTGGACAAATCCGCAATCTTGATTTCACTCTGGAAAAAGAAAATAACGAGTGGCGCATCAGTTCCGCACCCAATGCCACCGTATTGGTGAAGCCAGTATTCGATGTGTTGTTCAAGAGCTACTCACTTTATTTTTACGATGGACAAAACAAATACCTCGTGCCGGATTTGCGTTGGTTCTCGTCAAGAGTTTCAACCGGAACTCGACTAGTGAATGCGCTGCTAAAAGGCCCAAACCAGTGGCTTGCAGATTCAGTCAACAATTCTTTCCCGGTTGGAACAAAGTTGGCACTTGATGCGGTAACCGTGGAAAACGGTAGTGCACTTGTTGATCTAAACACCGCTGCCACCAAAGCCGACAAAGCGGCTCGAGCAAGAATGCTGAGCCAGCTTACGGCTACGCTGAATCAATTGCCCAACGTCTTCTCAGTCAAGATTTTGATTGACCACACTCCTCAAGACATCACGATGCAGAACTCGCAGTTGCCCTATCCAAGTGGCTATACGCCCCTGGTTTTAGATGCGCAGGGCATTCGTCAGATTGGTCAACCGGCGCAAAAAGACAAGGCTTCATCGCTTGCATTGAAGGTTGACGCCAAAGACTTTGCCTTAAGTGCCGATGCAAATTATCTGGCCCTGAGCTCAGCCAGGGGAATTACTCTTGGCCGTCTGAACAACCTGAGTAGCGAACTCACATTGATTGACGGGCGTTCGGGTCAACTAAGTCCAGTGATTGATAATCGAAACCATATTTGGACATTGCCCACAAAGGCTTCCGAAACTCTGCAAGTACATGATGTCACCGGCAAGCTAATCTTCAGTGCTTCAGGCTGGCTCAGTCGGGGTGAGCACCTGGCTTTTGGTGTTTCTCGCGAGGGATCTCGCTTGGCGATTTTGCTAAAAACCAAGACCGGAACGTCCGCGTTCGTGGCAGTTATCAAGCGGGATGATCAGGGAAATCCAGTCGCCATCTCAAACCCAAGAAGAGTTGGTCTGGGCCTAAGTAATCTCAAGTCGCTTAGCTGGTCAGGGTTGAACAATCTGATCGGTATCTCGGCCGGTGCTGCTGGGCTTGATACTCCATCTTCGATAGTTGTGGGTGGCGGAACCAGTCAGCTCACAACGCTTACTAACCTGAGGACTGCGATAGGAAACAGCGACTCTTCGGTCAGTTATGTATTGGATGAAAACGGCATTCTATTTGAATATCGCGGACTAGGCTGGCTGGCTGTTGAGACTGACGTTCGAGCAACACATTTCACCGGCAACTAATTTCACACAGTTATTTATCTGACCAGCTTTAGCTACTAAAAAGGCTGCATCATTTTTCAATGAACACGCTTGAAGATCTCAGCAATCTGCTGCTGCCGGCTAGATGTGCACTATGTTCGCGCCTGCCAAGACCAATTTGCGAATCGTGCTGGGAGCAACTCTCTTTCAGGGCTCGCGATGTTTATAAAGGCGAGTTGGCGGGAGTTGCAATTTGCGAATACAAAGGCGCTATTGCCGATCTGCTAAACGAATTCAAGGAACGCGGTCAGGTAAGGCTTGGCAAACTCCTTGCCGATCAGATTCTGTTGCTCGTTGAAAAGCCCAGTGTGGCTGCAATCGCGTACGCGCCAAGCTCGCGCAAAAATTTTGCCAAGCGGGGTTATGTTCCGGCCAAGATAATTGCCGCTCAGATTGCAAGAGCATGGCGCCTACCGCTCTTGAAGTTTCAACTCGTGGGTGCCCGCATGGACCAAGCCGAACTCGATAGAGTGCAACGTCTGGACAACCTTGTGGGCTCCATGAGACTGCGCAGACCACTGCTTGGCAAACGGGTCCTGCTGGTCGATGACATCGTTACCACGGGGGCAACTCTGTGTGAAATGGCTCGGGCTATAGGAGAGGCTGGGGGACACGCATCCGGATTTATAACGGTTGCTGAGACTTTGCCAAAAAGCCTCACGAAGATTTGAAAAAAGGTCTAACTTGTATTCACAGGCATCGACGCCTGGATGGAGGTCATGATGGAAATTCAGATTCAAGCCCGAAACCTCACCGTGTCAGATCGCTTCCGCGATTACGTGGCGGAACGCTCGCACAAGGTAGAGCAGCTAGCGCACAAAGTGCAAACTTTCAGTATCAAAGTAATTCGTCATGATCATTCGAGAACCAGCGGACCAGAAGATCAGGTTGAACTCACCGTACTCGGCAGTGGCCACGTGGTTCGTGCCGAAGCGCATGCATCCGACAAATTCGCTGCCTTCGATATCGCGTTTGGCAAACTCACCGAGAGGCTTCGTCGAGCCGCCGACAAGCGCAAGGTGCACCACGGCCGTCATGGCTCAGTGGGCACGAGCGAACTAACCGCAGAAGACTTCGCTCGCCTAGATGTAACCCCGGTGGATTCTGACGTCCTAATCACGAAACAGCATCACGAAGAGCCCGTCGATGACGAGCCAGAATTCGGCCACAACCCGATCGTCATCCGGCGCAAGGAGTTCGAGGACGTCAAGATGTCGGTGGAGACCGCGCTGGACCGCATGGAGCTTCTCGGTCACGATTTCTTCCTGTTCCACGACGAGGCCACCGACAAGCCGAGCGTGGTTTACAAGCGAAAAGGCTGGAATTACGGGGTTATCACCCTGTCCTAGTCGGCCCTCAGGCAACTCCCAGTCGGTCAATTAGACTTGCCTAAGTACTAATCGCAACCGTCTGGAGCTAATTTTGGCCAACATTATCGACAAGGTGCTGCGCGCCGGCGAGGGTCGTCTTCTGGCGAAACTTCGCAACTACGCGAACGCAGTCAACTCGCTCGAAGAGTCGTTTAGTTCGCTCACCGACGAGGAACTCAAGAACGAGACCACCGTACTTCGCGAGCGTTTTGCTGCCGGCGAGACCCTAGACGAACTTCTTCCAGAGGCATTCGCGGCTGTCCGCGAGGCGTCAAAGCGCACCTTAGGTATGCGTCACTTCGACGTACAGCTCATGGGTGGAGCGGCTCTACATCTTGGCAACATCGCCGAAATGAAGACCGGTGAAGGTAAGACCTTGGTGGCAACCACCGCCGCTTACCTAAACGCGATTCCAGGTCGCGGTGTTCACATTGTTACCGTCAACGACTTCTTGGCTAGCTACCAGTCAGAGCTCATGGGTCGCGTTTTCCGTGCACTTGGCATGACCACCGGCTGCATCTTGGGTGGTCAGGATCCAGCTCAGCGTCGACAGGAATATCTCTGCGACATCACCTATGGCACCAACAACGAATTTGGTTTCGACTACCTACGCGACAACATGGCCTGGGACAAAGCCGACTTAGTTCAGCGCGGTCACTTTTATGCAATCGTCGACGAGGTCGACTCGATTCTTATCGACGAAGCTCGTACTCCGTTGATCATTTCGGGTCCTGCAGCCGGCGAAGCTAACCGTTGGTTTACCGAGTTCGCTTCAATCGCACAAAAACTGCAGCCGGTAATCGACTACGAAGTTGATGAGAAGAAGCGCACCGTCGGAATTCTTGAGCCGGGTATTGCCAAGGTCGAAGACTACCTCGGCATCAACAACCTGTATGAGTCTGCAAACACGCCGCTGATTTCATTCTTGAATAACGCGATTCGTGCGAAGGCACTTTTCAAGCGCGACAAAGACTATGTGGTGATGAACGGCGAAGTGCTAATCGTCGATGAGCACACCGGTCGCATCTTGCCTGGTCGTCGCTACAACGAGGGTGTTCACCAGTCAATCGAAGCGAAGGAAGGCGTAGAGGTTAAGGCCGAGAACCAGACTCTCGCGACCATCACCCTGCAGAACTACTTCCGCCTCTACAAAAAGCTTTCCGGTATGACCGGTACCGCTGAGACCGAAGCGGCCGAATTCATGAGCACCTACAAGCTGGGTGTAGTGCCAATCCCGACCAACAAACCAATGGTTCGTATCGATCAGCCAGACCTGATCTACAAGAACGAAGAGATCAAGTTCTCCATGGTGGTCGAGGACATCGCAGCTCGCCACGAGAAGGGCCAGCCGGTGTTGGTCGGTACCACTTCGGTGGAAAAGAGCGAGTACCTGTCTAAGCTGCTGGCCAAGCGCGGCGTGCGCCACGAGGTCTTGAACGCTAAGAACCACGCTCGCGAAGCCGTGATCGTTGCTCAGGCCGGTCGCCTCGGGGCGGTCACGGTAGCCACCAACATGGCCGGTCGCGGTACCGACATCATGCTCGGTGGAAACGCCGAATTCCTCACCGTGGAAGCGCTCAACAAGCGCGGACTTCACGCAGAGGAAAAGCCTGAAGAATACGAAGCCGCTTGGGCCACCGAATTCGAAAACACCAAAGCCAAGGTTGCTGAAGAAGCAGAGAAGGTTCTAGTCGTCGGTGGTTTGTACGTGCTCGGTACCGAGCGGCACGAATCTCGTCGCATCGACAACCAGCTACGCGGACGTTCCGGACGTCAGGGTGACCAGGGTGAATCTCGTTTCTACCTTTCGCTCACCGACGACCTCATGCGTTTGTTCAACTCAGGTGCTGCAGCTGCACTCATGAACCGCCCTGGAGTACCAGACGACACCGCAATTGAATCGAAGATGGTAAGCCGTGCGATTCAGTCAGCGCAGTCGCAGGTAGAAGGTCGCAACGCAGAAATTCGTAAGAATGTTTTGAAGTACGACGACGTCATGTCACGTCAGCGTGACGCAATCTACAACGACCGCAGGCACATCCTCGAGGGCGATGACATCAAAGCACGCATCGAAACTTTCTTGAGCGAAGTTATCGAAGACGTGGTAAACCAGCACATCGTAGAAGGCTCTGGTAAAGACTGGGATCTCGAATCACTGTGGGGAGACCTAAAGACCATTTACCCAATCGGGCTCGAAATTTCTGAGGTTCTTGCCGAGGCAGGCAACCGCAACAAGTTGACTCGTGCCTGGTTGGCTCGTGAAATCGTTTCGGATGCCAAGATTGCTTACGACAAACGTGAAGCGGAAATTGGCGAGGCAGCAATGCGCGAGCTGGAGCGTCGCGTAGTCATGTCGGTCATCGACCGCAAGTGGCGCGATCACCTATATGAAATGGATTACCTCAAAGAGGGAATAGGCCTTCGTGCCATGGCCCAGCGTGACCCACTGGTTGAATATCAGCGCGAGGGTTACGGCATGTTCCAGCAGATGATGGGCGCAATTCGCGAGGAATCGATTGGGTTCTTGTTCAATATCGAAGTGCAGGTGCAAGCGGCCGAGCAGGTAAAGCCAGACACCAAGCAGCTCACCTACACCTCACCGAGTGAAGACGGTGTGGCCGAGGTGCACGAGGGCAGCAGTAACGCCCCTGGCAAGCCTGCCGATGAGGACAACAACGGTTCAGGAAGCGCGTTCTTCCGCCGCTAGATCACGCTAACGGCGGTCGCTCGCCAGCGATGGTTGATGCCCTCGAGGCGGATTGTCACTGCCCGGGTGCGGGTGGGCGATTGGACGAGCACCACCGACTCGATCACGCCATCTTTGGGGTCTTTGCGCTGCATGGCACCAACGCTCAACATCGGGGCTCTAGTCGGGAGCCCCTGTTTAGCGCGACTCTGCGCCACGGTGATGGCTCGATCGCGCAGGCGCTGATAGACATCGTCGCTCAGCACCGCGGCCAGCTGACTGATGTTTCTAACGCCGGCAATAACCTCAACCACTGCCGGGGCCAGCATTTTGAGCAGTGGTACTGGATTCTCTAACTCTTCGGTGTGACAGTACTGCTCACCAAAGTAATCCGCTTCTTCCAGCGGATTTTTCACCACTCTCGGTTTGCCGGATGGTGAAGTTCTTGCGGTTCGTTTCTTTTTGTCTTTGCCTTGTTCTGAATCAGCACTCCTGGCAGACATATTCCCCTTCTTCCCCCAAGTCCATTTGGTTTGGTTATCTGAAAGTAGTCCTAAACTCATGCGCAGGTCTAGCAAAAACTTTTTCTGTGGATAACTCAAATCAATTTGTCATACCGTTGCAAATAATGTCGCTATGGAACTCGATCAACTCTTTGATGAACTAGAACACAAATTTTCTCAGCAGCGTTACGACTGGAATCGACAAATCAATTGCCTCAAGGTGCAGTTGGTGGGAAAAGAATTTGTCGATTTACTTGCGCCAATCATCGGCGTAAACTTCGTCGCCGGTCTTGATAAGCAGAATGCAGATTGGTTTGTTTTTTCACTCAACACTATTGCGAGTTTGCTGCCGCACCGCATTGAAGATGACGAACTACCGCTCGTTCGAAGGCAGGAACTTCAGCTAGTCGACTTCATTGCCACTCTCGACCGACCTGTGCGCGTTTCAGCCAAGCTTCTAGAACAGAGTGAAGTCGCCTCCAATATTTTGGCCATTCAGGAGCCGTTTATTGTCACAGAGTCAAACACCTTGATTCCCTTAGAAGCAATCACCCAAATCCGAGTGTTAGGAACCAACTCATGGGAGTAAGACAAATTCGTTTCGATTCGCGCCGGCGCACAATGCTGCTAGCCCTCGGTTTGCTGGCGGCCGCCGTGCTGGTGGCTGCCGCCTTGCTGCAGCAAAGCAGCAACACCAAGGTCTATCTGGTGGCCAATCGCGACCTTGGGGCTGGCACTCTGCTCAGCACCCAGGATGTGAGGTCGACCGAGTTGAGCCTTGGCGCTGAGGGCAAGTATTACCTATCGGCCGTAAACACTGGCACAGTGCTCTCACATGCCGTTCTTGCTGGCGAACTCATACCCGCCAAATCCATCCTCGGGGAGGTCAGTGCCGTCACCAAACCGGTGCGAGTGACTCCCAGCTCACCGCTTAGCGCGCGGATCAGAGTGGGCAGTCGAGTGCAGCTTTGGTTCGTGCCAAAGGCGACAGGCATAGATACTGTGTCGAGTGCCGTGCAGCTTCTCGCCGATACTCAGGTGCTCGCAATTCATCGTGGGGAGGCCAGCATGGGTAGGCAAATCGACGATGTCGAGCTAGCCGTGCCTGCAGAAAGCCTGAGCGCTGTGGTCACCGCAATTGCTAGCGCCGGTTACGTCAGTGTCATCTCAGAAATCTAGAATCTTCACTGTTTGGTCGTCCTCTGGTGCACCAGGGCGCACTACCATTGCCGCCAGTATTGCCGTTGAGCTTGCCAAGCAAGGTAATCGCACACTCGTAATCGACGCCGATAGTTACGCCCCAGCAATCGAATTTCAATTTGGAATTGATCAGTCCAGCGCAGGTATTGCCGCGGTTGCCAGAGCCGCGATTCAAGAACGACTCGACGATGCTTACTTCAAGAAGCTAACCGTGGACTTTGCCTTTGGCAAAATCGAATTACAAATAATCACCGGACTGTCGATGCCAGATCGCTGGCAAGAAGTTGGATTCGATGGCATAAACGCGATTCTCGAATACGCGCAAAAACATTTCGACTGCATTGTCATCGATGTCGCGGCCCCTATCGAATTACAAATTATTCACGAAAAATCGCTCGTGCAGCGTAACTCAATGGCCATTGCCAGTCTCAAAGCGGCAACCCAGATTATTGCCGTCTGTGGCGCTAAAGATTCAGATGTTCATCGCTTTGTCTGGGACTACCAGCAACTAAAGTCGCTAGAACTGACCGGCGAATTACATGTTGTTGTGAATCAACTTCGCACGGCCACTCTCGGCCGAAGTGCTGCGAAACAAATCGCAGACACCATCAAGCGGCTCACCGGTTGCCAGGTGCAAGATTTCATCGATTTCGACCAGGCGGCCGCCGATAGGGCAAAAGCCGATGGAGTGCCGCTGGCCCTCGCCGGCCGTAATTCCTCGGCTCGGGCCCAGTTGAGCAAATTTGTGCTAACTAAACTGGGTTAGGTGTCGACACTCAAAGAGTTAATGAAGAAGCAGGGCCAGACGGTCGCAGCTGACATTGAGTGGCTTCACCTGCTGGTCGCCGAATGGCAGCTCATCTCAGACCTGTCCTTTGCCGACCTCATTCTGTGGGTGCGCGACCCAGAGGGCCACTACCTGGCGGTAGCCAACGCCCGCCCCTCTAGTGCCTCCACCATGCTCTATCGAGACATCACCGGAGATCTGGCACGCAAGCAGTGGATTCCAGGACTTGAGCACAGCCACGAGACTGGCGATGTGTTCTTCACAGCACTAGAAGTGTTTGACGGCAACAAGGCACGATTTGAGGTCGTCCCGGTTCGCCGCCGCACCAGCGCCAAAAGCGATGCGGTAGAGCCCAACCCGATTGCGTTTATCACCCGCCACACCGCCATCGACGTGACTGTGACCCCAAACCGCATATCCATCAACTACATGCAGGCCGCCAACGACCTCTTAGGTATGGTCTCCAGCGGTCAATTCCCAGACTTCAACACACCAACCGGCCCAAAGCGAGGAGCACCTCGTGCCAGCGATGGATTGCTCCGATTAGACGATCAGGGCAAGGTCACCTTCGCCAGCCCCAACG
>JACCDK010818880.1_pt1 | contig 12347 bp, 11 predicted proteins | sample 7445871 | NCBI WGS metagenome assembly JACCDK01 (sample SAMN15323436, study PRJNA562643) | freshwater metagenome | isolation source: river surface water | place: USA:Blue River Watershed | collected 2017-08-15
CACAACCAAGTTGACCGGCGCTGCTGACATCAAAGGCCGCAACATCGGTGCACACGTGCCAATGGCTGGCGGTACATTCCGTATTTCACAAGCTCAAACAGACCAAGCTGGCAAAATCGCCAAGCAAACTTCTGTTGGTTTCGTGAAGCCACTGAGCAAGCGCACAGACTTGTACGCTACATACGCTCGCGTTGCTAACTCCGGTGGTTCCGCTGTTTCTTTGAACGGCGCTGCAACTGCTGCTAACTCTTCCTCTACAGGTTACGAGTTCGGCGTTAAGCACGCTTTCTAATTTGACGCTGACGCAAGTCAGCTAATTTAGAAAATAAAAACCCCTATGGTGGAAACGCCGTAGGGGTTTTGTCGTTTGTGTGCTGACTTTTGTGGCATATTCCGATTCATAAAAAATCTAATCGGAGTACATCGATGCAGTTTGAAGACAACAAGACCAGCCGCCGCGATCACCTGAAGTGGATGGGCGCTGCAGGCTTGTGCGCCGCTGGGTTGTCAGCCTTGGGTCAAACCAGCAATTGGCCAGACAAACAAGTGAGATGGATTGTGCCATTCGCACCTGGCGGCACCTCCAGCATTGTGGCGCGTTCTATTGGCGCCGAGCTCACCAAACAATTGGGCGTGCCCTTCGTCATTGACAACAAGGGGGGCGGTGGTGGTGTGCCAGCCATGCAGGAAGCCTTGCGCGCGCCTGCCGACGGCTACACCATTGTCATGAGCCACATTGGCCTGATGGCGGTCAACCCCCTCATCTATCCAGACAGCGGCTACGACGTCAACAAAGATTTCACATCGGTCACCTTGCTGTCGCGAGTACCCAGTTTATTTGTGGTCCACAAAGACGTACCTGTCAAAGACTTGAAGTCCTTTGTGGCTTACGTCAAGTCCAAACCAGGTCAATTGAATTACGCATCAGCAGGCAATGTCAGTGCCGGTCACTTGGCCGTTGAAGCTTTAAAAGTTGCCACGGGCATGTTCATCACGCACATTCCTTACCGCGGCACAGGCCCAGCTCTCAACGATGTGTTGGCAGGTCGCATTGAGTTTATGTCGGCAGGAACCCCAGCCTTGTTGCCACACATCAAGAGCGGCGCACTGCGTTGCATTGCGGTGGGTACCACGCAGCGAATTCCTGTGTTGCCCGATGTCCCCACCGTGGCAGAGTTGGGCTACAAAGACTTCGAAACCGTTCAGTGGTACGGCATTACGGCACGCAACGGAACCCCTGTTGAAATCATCAACAAGTTGCAACAAGAATGTGCCAAGGCTATGAAGGCGCCTGAAGTTATCAAACGCAACGAAGCTGAAAGCGCCATTCCTGGGGGTGGTTCACCTGCAGAATATGCAGCCTTCATTGCCAAAGAACAAGCTCGTTGGAAAGTGGTCGTTGAGCGCGCCCAGATCAAACCGGGTTAATGCGCTGACCGCTTAGCGGAACGCTCAAAGTTCCTTCATGGCCCTCAATGCACGATGTTGAGGGCCACCAAAAAGCGCGACACCATGTTGTAGGCAGCTACCGTGGCCACCAACTCCACCACCTTCTCGGGGCTGTAACGGCGCGTCACTTCTGCCATCAGTTCTGATGGCACTTCTATGTCACGTGTCATGTGATCGGTCATTGAGAGCAATAATTTTTCTTCATCACTGAAGTTGCTCGACAAAACCGAATGACGAACGTCGTCGATTTTGGTTTGCGAAACGCCCGCCTTCAAAGCATGGGGCACATGGGCTTCAAATTCAAAGCTGGCTTTGTTCAAAACGGCCACTCGCAAAATCATCAGTTCACGCAAATCGGCAGGCACAGAGGTCTGGTTGCGAACAGCCGTCAGCATGGCCTCCCAGCCTTGTGCAATGGGCGCACTGTTGAGCAGGACTTGGTAGAGCAAAGAAATACGACCGCGCTCTTGCAAAATCCGCGCTTCTATTTCTTTGAGTTCGGGTTTGGTGCCTTGTGCCACCAAGGGAACACGAATGTGGTTTGTGCTCATGTTGGAATCCTTGCGCTACGCGGCCGTTTTGGGCGGTGTTGACGTTCTTGGTCGAAGCCCGATAAGGTGATCATGCTAACTTCATGTGAATCTTTTTGACGTGTGCTATGTTAAGGCTTCATGCTTCCCTCTGAGTATTGACAGGCGCATGTTATTTTCTGTTTGGAATTTCAAATGCTTTACCGTTATCAAAAGACATACTTGGCCATCGCATTGACTGTTGCATGTCACTCGGTTCTTGCGCAAAAAAATACCGAGCGTGATCAGTTTTTTTGGTTAGGGCAAATTAACAAAGCCACAGCTGTGATCAACACCGATGAGGGCTTGCTAGACCGCGACAAAGCACCCAAGATTGCAGCAGGTCTGGTCAAGGTGTTGGAGGATGGCGCAAAGCCTGGCGCCGCCCGACCTTTCAGAGTGGTTGACTTTGAACCCTTGCTGATACGCGCCGCAGGTCAAGAAGCCAGCCTGTTGCATGCAGGACGTTCAAGTCAAGACATGTTTGCCACCTACCGCGCCGCCATCATGCGCGACAACCTGCTGGCCTTGGCAGAGCAACTGACCAAAACATCTGAACTCTTGGTCAATTTGTCGGAAAAGCATGCCAAAACCATTGTGCCCAATTACACCAATGGCATTGCGGCGCAGCCCAACAGTCTCGGACATGCTTGGTTAGGACATGCAGCTGGTTTTGAACGTGATGCGCAGCGCATTCGTGAAGCTTATGCGCGCATTGACCGATCTCCCATGGGCACCACGGTGCTGAATGGCAGCAGTTGGCCTTTGAATCGCACCCGCATGGCTAACTACTTGGGCTTTGAAAGCATTGTGGACAATGCCTACGATGCTGCACAAATTTCTTCCAGTGAATACCCGGTTGAAGTGGCCGGTATAGTGACCAGCATCGGCTTGCATTCGGGGCACTTTATCCAAGACATCATGAGCCAGTACGGGCAAATTAGCCCTTGGATTTATTTGACGCCTTTGCGCAGTGTCAACACGCAAGTGTCCAGCGCCATGCCGCAAAAACAAAACCCGATATTGCTGACAGAGACGCGCAGAGAAATTTCATCGACACTGGCCTTGGCCATGGGCCCCCTCATGCGCGCGCACAACATCACACCGGGCATGCAAGACCCCAAGGAAGAAAGCAGCAACACCGAAATGGTTCAAAGTGCTGTGCAATTTCTCAAACGCATGGACCGTATTTTGAATGCACTGGTTGTGATTCCCGAGCGAGCGCTTGAGGAACTCAATGGCGACTGGACGGCATCGCAAGAACTGGCCGATGTGCTGATGCGCAATTACAAAGTGCCATTTAGAGCGGGGCATCATTTCTCAAGCGACATCGTGAAGTTTGCCAAACAGCACAATATCAAGCCCCTCGACTTTCCCTATGCAGAAGCCAAACGCATTTACAAAGTGGCCATGAAAGATATCGACCCTCATGCGGAGCTGCCCATGAGTGAAAAAGAATTTCGCAGCACGCTCGATCCAGTGGCCATTGTTCAAAACAGAGCCACTGTGGGTGGCCCGCAAGCCTCAGAGATGACCCGAATGGTGGCGTTGGCCAAAAACAAACTCAAAGAGCAGCAACTGTGGACCACGGCCAAGCGACAAAAAATTAACCAGTCAATGGCGCAGCTAGAAACTGATTTCAATAAGTTGCTGAAACCCTAAGCACTTTATATGACCTTCACTTTTTCAACGCAGATCTTGCGTCACTTACCATTGCGCATGGGTCGAAGTTGGTGCTGGTCTTTTGCGGTGTTTTGTGGCTTGGCCATGCCGATGGCAGCACTTGCCCAGACGCTTCTGATCCAACCCAGCGTCAACGCTAAACCCGAGCGGGTTTTGTTTGTGGGCAACAGTTATTTTTATTACAACAACAGCCTTCACAACCACGTTTCAGCACTTGTGAAATCAGACGATGGTGCATTAGGTTCTCGCCTGCAGTTTAAGTCATCCACCATTGGCGGCGCAGCACTCAACCATCACAACTTATCGCATTTGTTGACACCTGGACGCATTGGTGTTTCGCAGCCCTTCCAGTGGGTGGTGATGCAAGGTGGTAGCGGTGAGCCTTTGTCAACGCTCAGGCGCGAGACCTTTCGCAAAACGGCCGCTGAAAACGCGGCATTGGTGCGCGCTGCGGGTGCTCAAGTTGCGCTTTACATGACACACGCTTACGTCAAGCCACACCCAAGGGTGAGTGCAAATAATACGGTGGCCACTCAATCGATGTATGTCGAGGTTGGTAACGAGATCCAAGCTTTGGTGATTCCTGTGGGCTTGGCCTTTGATGTGGCCTACCAACGCCACCCCCACTTGAAATTACACCACCCAGACGGCACACATCCCAGTTTGTTGGGCACATATTTGGCCGCATGCACCACCTATGCCGCGCTCTATGGCCGCTCTCCCGTAGGCAATGCCTATCGGGCCGATGGTGCCATCGATGCCGATGTGGCCCTGCAGCTTCAACAAGTGGCGCAGGATGTTGTGACACAATTCTTTCAAAGAAATTGACGGATGCAACTCATGGCATTGCAAAAACTGTATCGAATTAGCGCTCGCTTGGCGGCAATTCTGGTGATTGGCGCATTGCAGGCTTGTGGCAGTGTGCCCAACAGTTCGCCTGTCATTTCCAGTGCGCCCAACGCATTGTGGCAACCTGAAGACCAATTGAAATGGGAGGCTGTGCCCATCCCTGGCAAAGTTGCAACGCAATATTCAGTGGTTCGTTTAAGTCACCGCAACACTTTGAAAGCGGAGGCGCTGTCTTCTGCCAGCATGTTGCGCAAAGATTTGAACATTGCCCCAGATCAATTGAATCAATTGAAATTCTCTTGGCAAATTCAAAAGCTGATAGAGGGTGCCGACATGGCGCAGCGTGATCAAGATGATTCGCCGGTCAGAGTGGTGCTTGCCTTTGATGGCGATCGAAGTCAGTTTTCTCCCAAAAACGCCATGTTAAGTGAGCTGTCGCATGCCTTGTCGGGCCGTCCCATGCCTTATGCCACCCTCATGTATGTTTGGTGCAACCAGCGACCTGTGGGCTCGGTGATTCAAAATCCACGAACAGATCGCATTCGCAAAATTGTGGTGGAGTCGGGCGTCGATCGGCTGAACCAATGGGCCTCTTACGAACGCAACATTCGTGAAGATTTTGAAAAAGCATTTGGTGAACCGCCTGGCGCACTGATTGGCATTGGTTTAATGACCGACAGTGACAACACACGCAGCCATTCACAGGCTTGGTACGGACCTATCCAATTGATTGCCAAGGGTAAACCCGCGTTGTAAGTCGTACACACAATTTGTGTGGGGTTGGCCTTGGCGCGGTACGCTACAAGTTGAGTCTGATGCCATTGCATTAGGCGTTCCAATCCATCTTTACCAAATCAAATGAATTCAAAAATCCCTTTTGTCCTGTCCGCTATGTGTGCAACAACTGGTTTTGCACAAGCGCAAAGTGTTGAGGTTTTTGGTGTCCTCGATGTGGCCTACCTCACAACCACAGCCACAGGCAGCCCCAAAGTCGTGTCACTTTCAACTGACAGCAACACCTCCAGCCGCATTGGCTTTCGTGGCAACGAAGATTTGGGTGGCGGCTTGCGCGCCAGTTTCTGGCTAGAAGCGGCGCATTCCCCAGACAACGGTTTGGGCAGTGGTGCCAATGCCAACAACCAGTCTTCTGGCCAGGTTTCATCACCTGCAGGCACACAAGGTTTGACATTTGGTCGTCGCTCCACAGTAAGCCTATCTGGTGCAACTTGGGGTGAAGTTCGTTTGGGCCGCGATTACGTGCCAAGCTTCAACAACCTGACCGTGTCCATGCACCCATTTGGCACCAACGGTGTGGGCAATGCAGGTCAATTGTTTTACCCATTGGCTGCCAACGGCACAACAGCACGTACTAGCGTGCGCGCTTCCAACTCAGTTGGCTACATCTTGCCGTCTAACCTGAATGGCTTCAACGGCCACATCATGTATGCCATGGGCGAAAACGCCTCCGACTTGTACAACGCCGATGACGGCCAGCACATGGGTGTACGCTTGGGCTATCGCAACGGTCCATGGAACATGGCCATTGCTTCTGGCAAAACCAAGTACACCACGGCGGCCAAGATCGCCAACGACTATACGCAAACCAACTTTGCCATCAATTACCAAATGGGTGCAGCAAAGCTCATGTTCTTGACCAATGAGAACAAGTTGGGCGCCACCAAAACCAAAACAGACATGGTGGGTACTCAGTACAACGTGAGTTCAGGCCAGTTGCGTTTGGCTTATACAACGTTGAAAGCGACCGGTGTGGGTAACGACGCGACACAAGTTGCCTTAGGCTATGTACACGACCTGTCTAAGCGCACAGCTGTGTTTACCAACTATTCTGTGGTTCGTAACCAAGGTACAGGCAAGCAATTCACAGTGGGCAGTGGTAACAACGTGACAGCACCCGGTGGCTCAAGCACGGGCTACGAGTTTGGCGTGCGCCACAACTTCTAAACCAGTTGTGCTAACCCCGAAAAGTCACTGCCTGCAGTGACTTTTTTTTCGTTTGAAAAGCCTGATACAGTGCCCCAAAGTGGGGAATTCCCTCTGGCCAATTCTGGCCTGTTTGTTGCATAGTTATGGCTTAGATTTTAGGGAAGCGAATGTTTGCTTTTGTCATTCAACGCCTCGTCCAGGCGCTCATGGTCATGGTCTCGGTCGCATTCATTGCGTTCTTGCTGTTCCAGTATGTGGGCGACCCCGTGTTGTTCATGTTGGGGCAAGACGCCACGGCTGATCAAATAGAGGCATTGCGCAAAGATTTGGGCTTGGACAGACCCTTTGTGGTGCAGTTTGGCCACTTTTTGCTGAACGCAGCCCAGGGTGATTTTGGCATCAGCTTGCGACAAGGCGCCAAAGTTTCTCAGCTGATCTCAGAGCGTTTCCCAGCCACATTGGAGTTGGCGCTCATTGCTGCTGGCATGGCTTTGGCGCTAGGCATTCCCATGGGCGTATACGCAGCCTTAAAACGCGGCACCTTTGGCAGTCAGTTGCTCATGACCTTGTCATTGTTGGGCGTTTCTCTGCCCACCTTCCTCATTGGTATTTTGCTCATTCTATTTTTTGCGGTGTTACTGGGCTGGTTCCCTAGCTTTGGCCGCGGTGATGTGGTCAAAATTGGCTGGTGGAGCACGGGCTTGCTCACAGCCAAAGGCTGGCACCACATTGTCTTGCCAGCACTCACACTCACGGTTTTTCAGCTGACGCTCATCATGCGTCTGGTCCGTGCTGAAATGCTGGAAGTGCTGCGCACCGATTACATCAAGTTTGCCCGCGCACGTGGTTTGTCCAACCGCGCCATTCACTTTGGCCATGCACTTAAAAATACCTTGGTCCCCGTGATGACCATCACAGGCTTGCAATTGGGGGGCCTCATTGCCTTTGCCATCATCACCGAGACGGTGTTCCAGTGGCCTGGTATGGGCTTGTTGTTCATTCAAGCCGTTACCTTTGCAGACATCCCTGTCATGGCAGCCTATTTGTGTTTAATTGCCCTGATTTTTGTGGTCATCAATTTGATCGTCGACTTGTTGTACTTTGCAGTCGATCCGAGGCTGCGTGTGGGCAAGGCTGGAGGGCATTGAGCATGTTTCAAAATCATGCTGATGAGGCAAGTTCTGGCATTCAGGCTGCTCAAGGTGCTTCTTTGAAGAGCACCATGGCGCAAGGTCGGGCTTTTGCGCACATTGCCAAGTTTCACCCTGAACTCACGGCGTTTCGCCGTGATTTACACGCCAATCCCGAGTTGGGCTTTGAAGAGATTTATACCTCCGCCCGTGTCATTGAGGCCTTGAAAGTGTCTGGCGTAGATGCCATTCACACCGGCATTGGTAAAACGGGCGTGGTGGCTTTGGTGCATGGCCAAGGTCGCAGTGCTCAAAACCCGGGCCGCATGATTGGTTTGCGCGCCGACATGGATGCGCTGCCTTTGCCTGAGCACAATGAGAGTCTCTGGAAATCCAAAAACGCAGGCCTGATGCACGCGTGTGGTCATGATGGCCACACAGCCATGCTGCTGGGAGCCGCCCGCTATTTGGCCGAAACGCGTTTGTTTGATGGCACGGCCGTGCTCATTTTTCAGCCAGGGGAAGAAGGCTATGCAGGCGCGCGCGCCATGATGGAAGACGGTTTGTTTGACCGATTCCCTTGCGAGCAGGTTTACGCGCAGCACAATTCACCCGACTTTCCTTTGGGCGTGATTGGCGTGACGCCTGGCCCTATGCAGGCGGCGGCCGACACCATTCGAATTCAGATTACGGGCAAAGGCGGCCATGGTGCCCGTCCTCACCAATCGATTGACCCGGTGTTGGTGGCAGCACACATCATCACGGCGGCTCAAAGCGTGGTGTCGCGCAATCTGTCAGCCTTCGATCAGGCCGTGGTCAGCATTTGTGCCATGCAAGCCGGCAACCCCGTTGCCAACAGTGTCACACCCGGCGAAGCCACATTGGTGGGCACGGTGCGGACCTACAGCGAAGTGGTGCGGCAAACCATTGAAGACCGATTGCGTCACTTGTGTGAGTCCATTGCGCATGGCTTTGGCGCCACAGCGCAACTGACCTATACCCGTGGCTATCCTGCCACCGTCAACACCGTGCCAGAAGCTAATTTTGCGGCCGATGTGGCCACCACCTTGGTGGGCGCTGAAAAGGTCATGCGCAACATGACGCCCAGCATGGGCGCTGAAGATTTTTCCTTCATGTTGCAAGCCAAGCCTGGCGCCTATTTGCGCGTGGGACAAGGCGCCGTGGATGGCCCTGGTCCTCACCCCTTGCACAACAGCCGCTACGATTTCAACGATGCCATCTTGCCTTTAGGTGCAGCCTTGCACGCCAGTTTGGTGGAGCACGCGCTGCCCCTTGCTGGCGCCTGAATCAAACGCCAGCATGGTACCCATTTAGAAAGATTCAATCAGCATGTCCAACCCTCTGACGCGATGGCTTAACACCGATGTAGGCTACAGTTTCAAGCAATCCAAGACGGCCATGGTGGCTGCCTTCATTGCTTTTGTGTTCATTTTTTGCGCCCTGTTTGCCCAATGGGTGGCACCTTACAACCCATTTGATGCAGCCAGTTTGGAGTTGATGGACTCCCGCTTGCCGCCGGCGTGGTCGGCTGAAGGTTCCAGCAAGTATTTGTTGGGCACCGATGACCAAGGTCGCGATATTTTGTCTGCCTTAATGTACGGCACACGCATTTCATTGGTGGTCGGTTTTGCCTCCGTTTTGGTGTCATTGGTATTGGGTGTGGGTCTTGGTTTGGTTGCCGGATTTAGGGGCGGCTGGCTCGATGCTTTTCTCATGCGCTTGTGCGATGTGATGTTGTCTTTCCCTGCCATTTTGGTGGCACTCTTGATTGCGGGTGTCGGCCGCGCCTTGTTTCCTAACGCCGACGAATCCTTGGCCTTTGGCGTGCTGATCATTTCAATTTCCCTGACGGGCTGGGTGCAATATGCACGCACGGTTCGCGGTACTACTTTGGTGGAGCGCAACAAAGAATATGTCCAGGCAGCACGCGTCACGGGTGTGGCGCCCCTGCGCATCATGCTTCGCCATGTGCTGCCCAACGTGTTGGGGCCGGTCACGGTGCTGGCCACCATTCAAGTGGCCGCAGCCATCATCATTGAAGCCACGCTGTCTTTCTTGGGTGTGGGCGTACCGCCTACTTCGCCATCGCTTGGCACGCTCATTCGCATTGGCAATGACTTTTTGTTTTCCGGCGAATGGTGGATCACCATTTTTCCAGGCGTGACCTTGGTGCTCATTGCCTTGTCCGTGAACTTGTTGGGCGATTGGCTGCGAGATGCCTTGAACCCTCGTTTGCGTTGAGCACATATTCCTTTTTTAGGTTGTCATGAGTCTTCTACAAGTTAAAAATTTGATCGTGGAGTTTCCAAGCCGGCACGGCACTTTGCGTGCGCTAGATGAAATTTCATTTGAAATTGCACCCGGAGAAATCTTAGGTGTCGTGGGTGAGTCGGGTGCCGGAAAATCTCTGACGGGTGCATCGATCATCGGATTGCTCGAGCCACCAGGTCGTGTGGCGAGCGGTGAAATTTTGTTGCAAGGCCAGCGCATCGACAATCTGAACAACGACCAAATGCGCAGCATTCGCGGCCGCAAAATTGGGGCTATTTTTCAAGACCCGCTGACGTCGCTCAATCCCCTGTATTCCGTGGGCAAGCAGCTGACCGAGACCATTCAGGCGCACTTGCCTGTGTCCGATCAGGAAGCGCGTCAACGCGCCATTGCCTTGTTACAGGACACTGGCATTCCGGCTGCCGCAGAGCGAATTGATCACTACCCTCATCAGTTCTCGGGTGGTATGCGCCAACGGGTGGTCATTGCATTGGCCTTGGCTGCCGAGCCTCAACTCATTGTGGCCGACGAACCCACCACAGCTTTGGACGTGTCGATCCAAGCGCAGATCATCAGCTTGCTCAAAAACATTTGTAAAAAGCGCGGCGCTGCCGTGATGTTGATCACGCACGACATGGGTGTGATTGCAGAAACTTGCGACCGTGTGGCTGTGATGTATGCAGGCCGCATTGTGGAAGTGGGTCCAGTGCACCAGGTTATCCATCACCCAGAGCATCCCTATACGGCAGGCTTGATGGCCTCTATTCCCGACATGGACGTTGACCGCGAGCGACTCAATCAAATCGATGGCGCCATGCCGCGTTTGAACGCCATCCCCAAAGGTTGTGCTTTCAATCCACGCTGCACAAAAGTGTTTGATCGTTGCAAACATGAAAGGCCTGAATTGACTCAGGTCGCACATGCCAATGCCAGTGGCCAAACGCATGTGGCATGCTGGTTGCAAAACAACGCAACAGCTGAGGTGGTGCGATGAGCCAACACAATGCGTCATCTTCTTCGACAGCCTTGGTTGTTGCGCACGACTTGGCCAAGACCTTTGATGTGTCAGCACCTTGGATAACCCGTGTCATCGAACGCAAACCTCGTCAATTGCTGAAAGCGGTTGATGGTGTCAGTTTTGAAATTGAACGCGGCAAAACATTGGCGCTGGTGGGCGAGTCGGGTTGCGGCAAAAGCACGGTTGCCCGTTTGTTGGTGGGCTTGTACGAGCCCACACGGGGTGGCCTCACCTTTGATGGCGAAGATGCGCATGCAGCTTTTAAGTCAAACGATGCCAAAGCCATGCGCAAACGCATTCAGATGATTTTTCAAGATCCCTATGCCAGCCTCAACCCCCGTTGGATGGTGGAAGACATTGTGGGCGAGCCCTTGAAAGAGCATGGCTTGATTCAAGACGAGCAAGAGCTCAAAGCGCGCGTTGCTGAGTTGCTGCAGTCTGTGGGCTTGTCCGCGCTCGACATGGTGAAGTACCCGCACCAATTTTCGGGGGGCCAGCGCCAACGCATTTCCATTGCGCGTGCATTGGCCACAGCCCCCGAGTTTTTGGTGTGCGATGAACCCACATCTGCTTTGGACGTCAGTGTGCAAGCGCAAGTGCTCAACATCATGAAAGATTTGCAGCGTGAGCGGGGCCTCACTTACTTGTTCATTTCGCACAATCTGGCTGTGGTGCGCCATGTGAGTGACAACGTGGGCGTGATGTATTTGGGGCAGTTGGTAGAACTGGCCGACAAGCACAGCTTGTTCAGCAACCCGCAACACCCCTATACGCGCATGTTGCTCGATGCCATTCCCAAAATGAAGGACACGGGCCGTTCGCGCACACCTGTGCAAGGCGAGGTGCCCAACCCCCTCAACCCACCGCCGGGTTGCAGTTTCAATCCCCGCTGTCCTTTGGCCAACGAGCGCTGCAGAACAGAGCGGCCTGTTTTGAAAAACATCAATGGCATCAAGATAGCGTGTCACGCGGTGGAAGAAGGACGACACTGATTAAAAAAGCCGCTCCTAAGAGCGGCTTTGTCGTTGAAGGAACTGAAGATCAGTTGACAGTCACGTAGTACATCTTGGGCGCATCGTTGGAATTGTGCGTCATGGTGACGTTTTTCTTCATGGCCCAGGGGCGCATTTGGTGGTGCAATGGAATGTACAAAACTTCATCGCGTGTGATGGTCAAAGCTTCTTTGATCATGGCATCGCGCTTGGTTTTGTCCAATTCGGTTTTCATGGCTTCGGTCAATGCGTCTACCTTGGCATTGCTTACTTTGGACAAGTTAAAGCTGCCATCAGCGCCTTGTGTGCGAGTCATGACCAATGATTGCAAGGAGTACTGAGCGTCGTAAGTGGCAACGCCCCAACCCAGCAAGTAAGCACTGGAGTCAAAGTTTTGAATTTTGGCAATGAAGGGGCCAAA
>JACCDK010055934.1_pt1 | contig 12346 bp, 11 predicted proteins | sample 7445871 | NCBI WGS metagenome assembly JACCDK01 (sample SAMN15323436, study PRJNA562643) | freshwater metagenome | isolation source: river surface water | place: USA:Blue River Watershed | collected 2017-08-15
CGATCGCCGAACGGTGCAAGGTGAGATAGAGACAGCGCTAAAGACCTTGTATCGCCAAGATCTAGAGACTGTCGTGGCCGGACGTACCGACGCCGGAGTTCATGCAAGTGGGCAAGTCATACACGTGGATCTACCAATCGGAGATTTTGGTTTCGACTTCGAAGATTTAGGTTATCGATTAAATCGTATTCTCTCGGAAGAGATTCGTATCAAATCTGCAGAGCGCGCATCTAAGGACTTCCATGCTCGCTTTGGCGCGCTTCGCAGACACTATATTTACAAGATCCAAGATGGATTAGGAATAATCGAACCTGTAAAGCGTTTGGATATTACACCTTGGTATAGAGATTTAGATATACAGAAGATGAATCAGGCCGCAGCTACGCTAATCGGAGAGCATGATTTCTTCAGTTTTGCAAGATTTCGTGAAAACTCCACAACGATCAGAACTTTAGAGCGTTTTGACTTTCAGAGAGATGAGCAAGGTTTAATAATTAGTAACATTATCGCTGATGCATTCTGCTACAACATGGTCAGATCTTTAATTGGAACTATGGTTTATATTGGCGAGGGTCGCTTTCCAATTACTTGGGCTAGAGAGATTCTAGAGAAACACGAACGTCCATCTGATTCTCTGGTTTTTCCGGCGCGCGGACTGACCTTCATCGGGGTTGAATATCCGCAAGATTCGCTTTTAGCAAATCGAGTAAATCAAGTAATGGGTCTTAGAAGTGCTTCTAACGAATACGATGGAGAGAATTAATTGGGCCACATAGATGTAAGTGGCGTCGAGTATTCACTTTCAGATGGTCGAGTGCTGCTAAACGAAGTTTCTTTTCGAGTTGGTGATGGCCACAAAGTTGCGCTAATCGGACCAAATGGTTCAGGTAAAACCACATTGTTAAAGATGATCTCAGGTGACTTAGAACCAGAAGAAGGTAGCGTGGCCATTACCGGTGGACTCGGTGTGATGCGTCAATTCATCGGAAGCGTACGCGATGAATCGACAGTTCGTGATCTGCTGCTATCGGTTGCACCGAAGCGAATACGAGATGCAGCAGAGGCCATAAGAGTCACCGAAACCAAAATGTATGAGACCGGTGAAGAGCGAGATCAGATGGCATATGCCGAAGCTATCGTTGAATGGGGAGATGCCGGCGGATATGACTTTGAGGTTATCTGGGATACCTGCTGCACTGAGACTTTAGGAAAGCCTTTCGAAGAGGTTGCATCGAGATTGGTGAATTCACTTTCAGGTGGCGAACAGAAGAAGTTGGTAGTTCGCGCTCTAATGGAAGGGCCAGAAGAGACTTTGCTTCTAGATGAACCAGATAACTATCTTGATGTGCCATCTAAACGCTGGCTTTAACAGATCATCAAAGATACCAACAACACAGTCTTATTTGTTAGCCACGATCGTGAATTATTAGAAGAAGTAGCTACCAAGATTGTGGCGCTCGAGCAGGGACATAATGGAAATACTGCCTGGGTTCATGGTGGGAAATTCTCAACTTGGCATGAGGCTAGACGCGCTCGCAATGAGAGATTTGCCGATGTATTAAAGCGCTGGGAACAGGAGCATGCCCGCTTAAAAGAGTTGGTGTTAACGCTTCGAAACCAGACGAAATCATCTCCAGATATGGCACCGAAGTACCGCGCCATGCAGACGAGATTACGGAAATTCGAAGAGTTAGGCGCGCCACCAGCGCCACCCATTGAACAGAATGTTCGAGTTGGTCTACGAGGTGGCCGTACTGGAGTTCGCGCGCTAACTTTCGAGAATTTTGCACTCACCGGACTTACCGAACCATTTAATTTTGAAGTCTTTTATGGCGATCGGATTGCAGTGCTTGGTAAGAATGGTTCGGGCAAGTCTCATTTCTTGCGATTAATCGGTGGCGATAAGAGTGTCAAACACTCTGGCGAATTTAAATATGGAGCTAGAGTCGAGGTGGGTTACTTTGCACAGACGCATGCACATCCAGAGTTTGAGGATAAGACGCTCCTTGAAATTTTATGGCAAGAGCATTCGCTCCAATTAGGTGCAGCTAAATCAGTCCTTGGAAAGTATGAGATTGATCAAGCATCAAATCAAAAGTTTTCACAACTTTCAGGTGGTCAGCAAGCGCGATTTCAAGTGCTGCTTCTGGAATTAGCTGGTGATACCTTGTTACTACTTGATGAGCCAACTGATAATTTGGATTTAGCGAGCGCTGAGAGTTAGGAAAACGCGCTAAATCAATATGAAGGAACAGTATTAACTGTTACCCATGATCGATGGTTCTGTCGCGGTTTCACCAGATTCTTGATATTTGGGGCAAATGGCCGAGTTTATGAAGCCACAGAGCCAGTTTTCGACCACTAAGACCCTCGTTTTGACCTGTTATACGCCTAAAAGGTAACCTAACCCTCTGCCTTTCCCGATGGCTTGCCATTGGAAAATCATCAAAAGCGGTAATTGAAGGAGTAAGAAGCGTGCGCACATATAGTCCAAAGCCTGGCGATGCGGTCCGTAACTGGCACATCATCGATGCACAGGATGTAGTTCTTGGTCGTTTGGCGACTCATGCTGCAGCACTTCTTCGCGGAAAGCATAAGCCGACCTTCGCGGCACACATGGATATGGGCGATTTCGTGATTGTAATTAATGCCGACAAGATTGCGCTCTCAGGAAATAAGAAGAGCCAGAAGATTGCACACCGTCACTCAGGTTTCCCAGGCGGATTAACTTCAACAGTTTATGGCGAAATGATGGATAAGCACCCTACCCGCGCAGTTGAGAAGGCGATCAAGGGTATGTTGCCAAAGAATTCAATTGGCCGCGCACAAGCGACCAAGCTAAAGGTTTATGCGGGTGCTGAGCATCCACATGCATCACAAGCTCCAACACCTTATGTATTTGATCAAGTTTCTCAGATCGTGAAGAAGTAAAGGGTAAATAAAATATGTCAGATCAGAACTTGTTAGAAGACGAGAACGTTCCAACTTCTTACTCTTCATCAACTCCAGCTCCAGCCACCAACCGCCCTGCTGTTAAAGCACCTGGCGCAGGCACTGGTCGTCGTAAAGAGGCAGTTGCGCGTGTTCGTCTGGTTCCTGGTTCTGGTCGCTGGGTTGTAAATGGCAAAGCGCTACCTGACTACTTCCCAAACAAAGTTCATCAGCAATTGGTATCTGAACCATTTCGTACCGTTGGCGCAGAGAATCAATATGACGTCTTTGCGCGTATTGATGGTGGCGGAGTCTCGGGACAAGCTGGCGCGCTTCGTCTTGGCGTTGCTCGTGCGTTAAATGCAATTGATGCTGATGCTAATCGTCCAGCGCTTAAGAAAGCTGGATTCCTAACACGTGACGCACGTGTAATCGAGCGCAAGAAGTACGGCCTAAAGAAGGCTCGTAAGCGTTCTCAATACAGCAAGCGTTAATTTCAACTCGCTAATGAGCGATAAACAGCGCCTCTTTGGTACCGACGGTATCCGTGGCCTGGCAAATCGCCAACTAACTGCCGAACTTGCTTTAAATGTTGCAGTAGCAGCCGCACATATTCTTGTCGAATCAATCAAGAGTCAGAGCGCTAGACCAAAAGCAATCGTAGGTAGTGACTCGCGTGCCTCTGGAGAATTTTTAGAAGCAGCGGTAATTGCCGGCTTATCTAGCGCTGGCGTTGATGTTTACAGAGTTGGGGTCTTGCCTACTCCAGCAATTGCTTACTTAGTAAAAGAAAGCGGCGCGGATCTTGGTGTGATGCTCTCAGCATCTCACAATCCAATGCCAGATAACGGAATTAAGTTATTTGCTCGTGGTGGTGGAAAGCTTGATGATGCCATCGAAGACCAAATTGAAGCGAGAATTAATGAAACTTCACTTAAAGAATGGGAGCGTCCAATTGGGCGTAATGTCGGAAGAGTCATTGAGGATAAATCGGCTTCCGAGCGCTATCTAAATTTCTTGCTCAGCGCAGTAGACACTAAATTAAATGGATTAAAGATTGTTGTGGACTGTGCAAATGGTGCGGCTAGTTTTGTAGCACCAGAAGCTTTGCGCCGTGCAGGGGCAGAGGTTATTGCAATTGCGAATGCACCAGATGGATGGAATATAAATGACGGTGTAGGTTCTACACATTTAGAATTTTTAAAGAGCGCAGTAAAAAAAGAGCAGGCAGATTTAGGGATTGCTCACGATGGCGATGCGGATCGTTGCTTGGCAGTTGATGCAGACGGAAATGAAATTGATGGAGATCAGATAATCGCAATATTGGCTACTGGTCTACATTCAAGAGGTGAGCTCACAAAAGCCACCGTGGTCGCAACCGTTATGAGTAATTTAGGTTTCTTCAAGGCGATGGAAAAAGCGGGAATCAAAGTAGAAACAACCAGTGTTGGCGATCGTTATGTATTAGAGAAGCTGCTTGCGGATGATTTGAATTTAGGCGGCGAACAATCCGGCCATGTTATTTATCGTAAATACGCAAACACCGGAGATGGCATCTTGACTGCCCTTTTGTTGGTCCAAGAGTTAAAGCGAACTCAAAAAACGCTAAGGCAAGCTGCATCGATCATAGAAAAGTTTCCGCAAGTTTTGATTAATGTCAAAGATGTGGCAAAAGAAAAGTTAGATGGCAATAACGCAATCAAGGTTGCGATAGCAAAATCTGAAGCAGATTTAAATGGTGCCGGGCGAGTATTGTTGCGTGCATCAGGAACTGAAGCGTTAGTTAGAGTGATGGTAGAAGCGAGCACTGATACCCTTGCCTCTAGCGTGGCTCAGGAATTGGCTGAGGTAGTTAAGAAGGAACTGGGGTAATAGATAGTGTGCGGAATTGTGGGATATACGGGGCCACAATCTGCAGCCACACCTTTAATTGAAGGTTTGCGGCGACTTGAATATCGCGGTTATGACTCTGCAGGTATTGCACTTGGAACTTCCAATAAATTATTCGTCGAAAAACGAGCAGGCAAATTAGCTAACCTTGAAGGGGCACTTAGCCAAGTTCCCGAAGTACATTCTGGGATTGGTCATACTCGATGGGCGACTCATGGTGGTCCAACTGATCGAAATGCGCACCCGCATTTGGATAACGAAGGCAAGTTAGCAGTCATTCATAATGGCATTATCGAAAATTACTCAGAGTTAAAGGCCGAACTGCAATCTGCTGGACATACCTTCCACTCTGAAACCGATACCGAAACAGTTGCCCATTTACTTAGCGATCTTCGCAAAGAGCATAATGGAGATCTAACGATTGCGATGCGTGAAGCGGTAAAGCGGTTACGTGGATCATTTACGCTTTTGGCCGTCCACGCTGATCGCCCCGAATTAATAGTGGGAGTTCGCCGCAATTCTCCATTGGTAGTGGGACTTGGAAATGGCGAGAATTTCATGGCTTCGGATGTAGCTGCATTTATTGAATACACAAAACGAGCGGTAGAACTTGGGCAGGACGAAGTTGTAACTATCACACCTACCGCAGTATCAATAACAGACTTGGCCGGGAAAGCTATCTCTCCCCGCGAATATCAAATAACTTGGGATGCCGCAGCAGCGCAGAAGGGGGGCTTTGCCCACTTCATGCTCAAAGAAATTTTTGAGCAACCCAAAGCAGTCGCCGATACGCTGATTGGACGTTTTGTTAATAATCAGATCGCAATTGATGAGCTAAAACTCAGTGAAGCTGAATTAAAGAACTTAAAAAAGATTGTGGTTATCGCCTGTGGCACTGCCTTTCATGCAGGGTTAGTTGCAAAATATGCGATCGAGAAGTGGTCCAAGATTCCAGTAGAAGTCGAGCTGGCCAGCGAATTTAGGTATCGAGATCCACTTGTAGATAGCAACACATTGGTAATCGCAATCTCGCAATCAGGCGAGACCATGGATACTCTGATGGCGCTACGCCACGCTAAAGAGTTTGGCGCTAAAGTTTTAGCAGTCTGCAATACCAATAGCTCGACAATTCCTCGCGAATCTGATGCAGTTTTATATACGCATGCAGGTCCAGAGATTGCGGTGGCATCGACTAAAGCGTTGCTAACCCAAATAGTTGCGACTTACTTGATTGGACTTTATCTGGGACAGGTGCGCGGGGTGATAAAGAGCGCAGATGTGTCTGAGATCTATAACCAAATGCTCGAACTGCCAGCACAACTTGAACAGATCTTGGAAACTGTGGAACCACTTAGAGAATTAACTCGTAAGTTTGCCGATAAAAATACCGTGCTCTTTTTGGGCCGCCACGTTGGATTCCCAATCGCACTTGAAGGCGCACTTAAACTAAAAGAGCTTGCTTACATCCACGCCGAAGGATTCGCTGGCGGGGAGTTAAAACATGGCCCTATCGCGCTGATCGAAGAAGGCACTCCGGTAATTGCAATTGTCCCAAATACTCACGAACATGGCCTTGACGAGAAGATGCTCTCAAATATCCAAGAGGTAAAGGCGCGTGGCGCTAAAGTTATTGCGATTGCTACTGAAGGCATTGAAATCCCTGGCGCGACTCACATCATCAGAATCCCAAATAGCCCACAATTACTCCAACCGGTGCTAGCTGCTGTTCCATTACAAGTTTTTGCATATGAAATGGCGGTGGCCCGTGGCACCGATGTCGATCAACCAAGAAATTTAGCTAAATCAGTCACGGTAGAGTGATGGATCCGCGTCGCCAAGAATTTAAGCGCGCCATCAAATGGGCGAGTTTATTATTTCTCGGTTTTCTAGCTGTTACCCAGCAAGTCATAACCAATGGTCCTTTGATCACGCTTGATGCCAAGGTATTTAATGCTGATCGACCCTATTTAACTCCGCTTGAAAAACTTATTTTGCTTCGAATAGATAATCTGGGATTACGCGGTGTGACGGCGACGATTCTCTTTATTACTGCATTCTTCATTGCCAGAAGATTTAAATCTTGGCGTCCGCTTAATTTATCTATTCTCGCAGTATTGGCTTTGAACTTGGTTGTGGGTCTTGCCAAACTAGGAATCGGTAGAACCAAGCCACGGCTAAATGTTGATTTAGTGTATGCCGGCGGACTTTCATACCCAAGTGGTCATGCTTCCAATGCGATTTTGACTTGGGGAGTTTTGGCGTACATCCTCTATCGCTACTCGCATCCGGATGCTTGGCACCCAGTAGCTATGGGTGTAGCAGCGGGAATCTTCTCAATAGGAGTCTGTATAGTCTCTGCATTTAGAAATACTCACTGGATTAGCGACTTACTAGGTGGGCTATTTATTGGTGGCGCATTACTAGTTATGGTTATTGCTGTAGATAGATTTGTGCCATCTCAGAAACAGATTAGATAAAAAAGTGGCGAATGAGCAGGCAATGAGAGAGATCCTGATCGACTTAAACGCGCTCAAATCCAATCTAAAGTATTTAAAGACCAAAGCCAATTGCCCGGTTTTGGCAGTGGTGAAAGCAGATGCATACGGACATGGTTTGATTCCTTGCGCCAAAGCGGCAGTAGAAGCTGGGGCTGATTGGCTTGGTACTGCGCTGCTTGAAGAAGCGCTTCAATTACGCGAAGCCGGGATCAAAGCGCCGATCCTAGCCTGGCTACTTCCTCCCGGAGAGAATTATCAAAGCGCAGTTAGCGCCGGGATTGATTTAGGCGTCTCATCGCTTGCTGTTTTTGATGAAATTAATTCAATACCAAATGCGCGTATTCATCTAGAAGTTGAGTCTGGAATGGGTCGCGGTGGTTTCTCGAATGAATGGCCAGAACTTTTAAAACGCGATTTATCAAAGGTAGTCGGTGTATTCACCCATTTGGCAAGAGCTGACGAGCCAGAACAGGCACAGAACCAAACTCAAATTACTAATTTTGAAGCCCGAGTAGCTGAACTGAAATCTTTAGGTATTAATCCAATAAAGCACTTAGCAAATTCAGCAGCCACACTTTCAATTCCCAACGCTAAATTTGATTTGGTGAGGGTAGGTATCTCGATGTACGGACTTTCACCATCTATAGCAGATCCAAATTTAGTACCTGTGATGAGCGTTCGGGCAAAGTTAGTTCTAGTTAAAGAGTTGCCTGCCGGACATCCCATTGGATATGGCGCGACAGAAAGCGCTCCCAGCAATACCAAGATCGGAATTGTTTCTATGGGATATGCAGATGGCATTCCCCGAAATGCACGAGGTGTAGGAGTAACTTTTAATGGAGAGTCAGCTCCAATTATTGGTCGTGTTTCTATGGATCAGTTTGCAGTTAACTTGGGAGTAACTTCAAAGGCAGAATCTGGCGATTGGGTAACTGTAATCGGCGAGAATTTTGATGCATACGCGTGGGCCAAGGCTTGCCAGACAATTCATTACGAGGTTACTACTCGGTTGGGTGGCAGAATAAAGCGGATCTACTTACCGTAGTTCGATATTTCAAACTCCAGAAAGCAGGAAACATGAAGTTCCCTAAGAAGTTAAAAATCTTTACTTTATCTGCACTTTTAATCTCAACTTTTACGATCACAGTTCCATCTGCTAGCGCTGCACCGCTCTGTGATGGAAAAGTTCCGGTTAATTCATGCATCGGCGCAACTTCTGATGGCGCACCATATGCCATGCAAGTTCCTGCAAATTTCAACGGCACTTTGATTATTTACTCACATGGTTATAGACCAAATGTAAATGTGATTGAGGGAATTCCAGGGTATGGTGGATATAAAGTTACAAATACCCCAGAGACCGCACCAGGTCAAAGCGGGGGTGATTTATCTGTCACCAACTATTTACTGAGCAAAGGCTACGCACTTGCTGGCTCTGGATTTTCTAGGCAAGGTTGGAATGCTGACTCTGCTTTATTAACCAACAAAGAGTTGATTGATACCTTTAAGGCCAAATTCACAACTACTAAGAATGTGATGGCTTGGGGACAATCTTTAGGTGGAATCATCACTCAGATGATGCAAGAGAAGTACCCAGATCTACTTACAGCAGCTGCTCCACTTTGCGTTGCAGATAATCTAAATGCGGAGCTAAAGATGGCAGGAGACTTCTTGTGGGGTTTCAAAGTGCTATTTGATCCATCGATAAAGGCAGGCAATTACTCAGCTGGACCTGCTGGCTATTCAGAATCGATGTTGGACTTAGGAAAAGTGTTTACAGTTATCAATAAGTTGCAGACGAAGATCTCCACGAACGAATGGCCAGATACTGCAAGTGATTTGGGTAAGCAGTTGGCTAAGGATGGGGTATCTGCCAGAAGTGCCCTTTTGATGATTGGCTTGATGGCTGGTGTTCCTACGCAATCTGCTCACTTTGACGCAAGCACCGGTCCAAAAGGACCAAATGAATTGCTCTTCGCTGTTGGCGTAAGCCCTGCGCTTGCGGTACTTGAAAATGGTGCAAGCGCTGCTGCTTTAGCAATCTTGGCAACTCATGATGTTGAGTTACAAGTTGGCGGTTCGGTATTTGATAATACAAAGACCAATTACGCTAATCGGGTTACCTTCTCTTCGGTCTCCTTTGCAAATGCTTTAGGAGGAGCAACCGGAATCAGCAAGTTATTACAGGCAATTGCTGCTGCGCCTCGAGTTAGCGCAAATCCAGCTGCAGTTGCCAAGTTAAATACACTTGCTGCAACCACTGGAAAGGTCAATGCTCCAACTATCATCATGACCGGTGTAAATGATCCAATCACACCAGCCGGTGCTGCAAAGCGCTTAGCTAATCTTTACGCAGAGCAATATGCTGCCGAGAAGGCAACCGCTTTCAAGAACTTTAGAGCCAAGGGTTACATAGCACCATTGAAACGACACTTGGTTATTTGGAGTACCAGCCCTACCAGCTGGACCACATTTGATGATGCGGGACTACCGATTAGTTCTACTCCAGCAGCTCCAGGAACTGGTCACTGCAATTTCACCAGCAAGCAGTACTTGGCTGTAGCAGATTTGATGATCAAAGCAAGCAAGAATGGTTATATTTTGAAGGATGGCCCAACACGCACTTTGATTCGCAAAGCTGGAAATTTGAGTATTTCAGATGCTTCATATGTTGAATTACTCAAGTTCTACACTGATAACTAAGCAATAGCCATACTATTGTTATCGCGTGCAGATTAGTTCTCCGCAGGCGATGCAAGAGCTTGGCAAACGACTTGGTTTAAAACTTAAAGTCGGCGATGTGGTAGCGCTCATTGGCCCACTCGGTGCAGGTAAGACCGAGCTGGCCAAGGGCGTTGCCAGCGCTTTTGGGATCACCGACGTCACCTCGCCTACCTTCGTAATCGCACGTAGTTACAAGAGCAACCCACCACTAATTCATATGGATGCCTATAGATTGCTAGCTGGGGCTAATCCCTTATCTGAGTTGGAAGATTTAGATTTGAATGTCGAAAATGCCGTCACCATAATTGAATGGGGCCGGGAATTGGCTAGTCGTATCTCAAACGAGTACTTAGAGGTCCATATAAATCGAGATACCGAAATCCGAGAAGTCACATTCAAAGGAATTGGCGCACGTTGGCAGGATTTCGCCATATGAAGATTACCTTGGCAATCGATACTTCAACTGCCAGAACCCAGTTTGCCTTATTAGATGGAGGCAAATTACTTTGGCAAGAATTTTCAGATGGTGCAACCACGCATGGTGATGTGCTTGCCAAATTTGGCGCAATTGCAAGCAAGTCAAAGATTGATCAAGTGATAGTGAGTATGGGACCTGGACCATTTACCGGGTTACGCACTGGAATTATCTTTGCAAGGACATTTGCATTTGCACGTGCAATTCCAGTCCACGGAATCTGTTCTTTGGATGCGATTGCTTTTGGCATAAAAGTTCCAGAATTTATAGTGGCAACCGATGCTAGGCGCAAGGAAATTTACTGGGCAAAATATTTGGATGGAGTACGCGTTGGAGAGCCAAAGGTAACTGCTCCAACCGAACTTCCGAATTTGCCAATTTATGGTGAAGGTGCATTCAAATATAGATTAACTACAGATCAGAACCATCTTTATCCTGATTTAACTTCGTTTCCGCATTTAAATATAGTAAATCAACCCATGTATCTCAGGCATCCAGATGCAGTGCCAACTGCGGAGCGAACATGATTGAATATCGCGAAGCAACGATGCTTGATCTTCCAATTCTGGTCTCACTAGATCGTGAGTACTTTGCCGATACTGCCTGGCCAATCGAACAATTTCGTGAAGAGTTAAGCGGTCCAACCAGAAAATTCATTGTGGGCGAAGAAGATGGGGAGTTGATTGCATATGCTGGGGCATTTCTACCAAGCGCTGGTGGCGAAGCAGATTTAATGACCATCGCAGTCAACCCCAACTATCGAAGGCGCGGAGTCGCGAGTTATTTGATTGCCGAGCTTGAGAAGTGGGCTAAATCTAGGGGTGGTGAGGCCATGATGCTAGAAGTCGACATAAACAATGTTGAGGCCATCGAACTTTATGTAAAGCGTGGCTACGAAAAGTTGAATATCCGTAAGAATTATTATGGATATGGCAAAGATGCTCAGATCATGAAGCGAGCACTGTGAGAACTGTATGGCGATAGTCCTTGGCATCGAAACTTCCTGCGATGAGACTGCGATTGGAATTGTTAGAAATCGATCTCTATTAGCAAACGTAATTTCTTCCAGTATGGACGAACATGCAAGGTTCGGAGGTGTAGTCCCAGAGATCGCTAGTCGTGCCCATCTCGAAGCATTCATTAATGTATTGCAACAAGCGTTGGCAGATTCCAACTTAAAGATGTCTGATATCGATGCGATTGCAGTAACTGAAGGACCTGGTCTAATTGGTGCTTTACTGGTTGGAGTAGCTGGGGCTACCGGTCTGGCTACCGCATTAGATAAACCACTTTATGGAGTCAACCATTTAACATCCCATATCGCAGTGGATTACCTGACTCATGAACAATCTTTGGAACCAACGATTGCGCTCTTGGTAAGTGGTGGACATTCCTCACTTTTGCAGGTTAATGACATTACCAATGATGTTCGTAGGCTTGGTGCCACTATGGATGATGCTGCAGGTGAGGCTTTTGACAAAATTGCACGTATTTTGAATTTAGGCTTTCCAGGTGGTCCTGCAATTGATCATGAAGCCACATTTGGTCAGATCAACATCGACTTTCCTCGAGGTCTAACCACCGCTGAGGATTGGCGGACTCGTCCTTATAACTTCTCTTTCTCTGGCTTGAAAACTGCGGTTGCGCGATATGTAGAACAAACACCTACAAATATCCGCGCCGATGTGGCCGCGTCATTTCAAGAAGCGATAGTGGATGTCTTGCTCTTGAAATCTCTTCGCGCCTGCAAAGAGATAGGTATTGATAGATTAGTAATTGCTGGCGGCGTAGCTGCCAATTCCAGATTGCGATCATTGGCCACCGAACG
>JACCDK010126798.1_pt1 | contig 12345 bp, 12 predicted proteins | sample 7445871 | NCBI WGS metagenome assembly JACCDK01 (sample SAMN15323436, study PRJNA562643) | freshwater metagenome | isolation source: river surface water | place: USA:Blue River Watershed | collected 2017-08-15
CAAGCGGAATACATCGGTGTACCTCAAGCAGGTCCATTCAAGCCAGAGCATTACCGTTACTAGGATTTAGTAAATCAATGAGAAAGCTGCACCGCTAACGTGCAGCTTTTTTTATGCAATTTTTGCTAAAATAAATCAGCGAAAAGACCTAATTTTGCAGCAAATTAAGACAAAAAAGATATGAAATTTGGTGTGATTGTATTCCCAGGTTCAAACTGCGATGATGATACAGTAGGTGTTATTCAAAGTTTAGGCCATGAAGCTATTAAGTTATGGCATAAAGACACGGATTTACAAGGCTGCGATTTTCTTATCGTTCCTGGTGGTTTCTCTTATGGGGATTACCTTCGTTCAGGTGCTATCGCACGCTTTTCTCCGATTATGGAACATGTCATCGAATTTGCTAAAAACGGTGGCTATTTAATGGGAATTTGCAATGGTTTCCAAGTCTTAGTAGAAGCGCACTTACTTCCAGGTGTTTTATTGCGCAACAATTCGCAGAAATTCATTTCGAAGAACATTTACCTAAAAGCGGCTACAAATAATGCCCTACTTACTCAAGAATTAGATTTAAACAAAGCATATAAAATACCTATCGCCCATGCAGAGGGACGTTATTTTGCTGATGAAGCTACGTTAGCATCCTTACGGGCTAATGATCAAATATTGTTCTATTATTGCGACGATGCAGGTCAGGTGACTGAATCTGCTAATCCAAATGGAAGCCTTTTAAACATTGCTGGAATTTGCAATGAAGGCCGTAATGTATTTGGATTGATGCCACATCCAGAACGCGCCGCTGATCCAGATTTGAATAATACAGATGGCTTGGAGATCATGAAGCAATTGGTACTTCAATTAGTTTAGAAAAAATCAATTGACAAAAAAAGACGCGATAATTATCGCGTCTTTTTTTATGCACCTATTTTAAAATTCTTATCTCAAATCATTCACCTCTACCCCTGGAAATAACTTTTTACTAAACGTAAAATAAGAATCATCGACACCAGCCTTCGGATTCAATTTAGTTACTTTAAAGACCTGCTTTTTCCCAGCCTTATTGACAATCGTCCATTCCTTAACAGTGTAGTCAGCAGAATTGATTTTAAGCGTAATTTGCTTTACCTGACTTGCTTTCGCACCTGGGGCCATTTCGATTGTGGCGGTTCCACCTGATTCGGACACCAACTTAAACTTATACCCTTTCTTATCAAACGTGTAAATTTTAGCAGGGTTTAAATCACCATCAGCTGGGTCAAAAGAAGAAATGTTAACCTCATTAATTTCCTTGATATAGGTGGCAACTTCTTTACCATTATTAAAGATCTCTTGGCCAGCAGTCTTTAAACGAAACTTCGTCCCTTTGACTGTAATCGATCCAGTCATATTTGCGCTACCATCTGTTTGGTAACTAAAGTTAGCGGAGAATGATCCCATTCCTTTGTATTTCTGCTGCATCTTATCGATCATACTGACCGCAGAATTTGATTGAGCAAAGACGGGTAAACTTAGAAAAACGAATAAAATAATCTTTTTCATACTTATAAATTTTTCAAAATTTCTTCCAATTCAGTTTCCGATTTAACCAATACCTCTCGTGCCTTTGAGCCACCGAAAGAACCAACAATACCAGCAACTTCTAACTGATCGATTAGTCGGCCTGCACGGTTATAACCTAATTTCAATTTACGCTGAATTAACGACGTACTTCCTTGCTGGTGCATCACCACCAAACGAGCCGCTTCATCAAAATATGCATCACGATCTCCTAAATCAATCTCACCACGATCTTGTCCACCCATCTCATCCGAATCCGGCTCTGGCAATAAATATGCCGTCGTATAGCCTTGTTGGTTTCCAATAAAATCACAAATCTCCTCCACCTCCGGTGTGTCAACGAACGCACATTGTAAACGAATAACTTCAGACCCCATCGATAATAACATGTCACCCATCCCAACGAGCTGATCCGCACCACCTGCATCTAAAATCGTACGAGAGTCAATTTTAGACATTACTTTAAACGATAAACGCGCAGGGAAGTTGGCCTTAATGGTACCCGTAATGACGTTTACAGAAGGTCTTTGTGTCGCAACGACTAAGTGAATACCAATCGCACGCGCTAATTGAGCCAAACGCGCAATCGGATGTTCTACTTCTTTTCCGGCGGTCAACATCAAGTCGGCCAACTCATCGATTACTAATACGATATAAGGCATGAAATCATGCTCATTCGGATTCAATCGACGATTAATGAATTTCTGATTATACTCCTTGATATTCCGACAACCCGCTATTTTCAATTTATCATAGCGCATATCCATCTCTTTGCAAAGCGAATTCAATGTGGCTACCACCTTTTTCGTATCCGTAATAATAGCCTCCGCCGAGTCAGGTAAACATGCTAAGAAATGGCGCTCTAATTTATTGAACAATGACAGTTCAACCTTCTTGGGATCAACCAAAACAAACTTCAACGTAGCTGGGTGCTTCTTGTAAATCAGCGAAGTCAATAACATATTTAAACCAACTGATTTACCTTGGCCGGTTGCCCCTGCCATCAATAAGTGAGGCATTTTAGCTAAATCGGCTACAAATATTTCATTTGAAATCGTTTTACCTAGGGTGATTGGCAAATCGTATGTTGACTTTTGAAACTTCTCAGATCCAATCACCGCACGCACAGGTACCATTTCCCGGTTCTTGTTGGCCACTTCAATACCAATCGTTCCTTTGCCAGGCATTTGACCAATGATACGAACTCCCATCGCAGCCAATGAAAGCGACAAATCATCTTCCAACGAAGTGATTTTACTTACGCGAACACCAGCTTTGGGAACAATTTCATATAAGGTAACTGTGGGTCCAATCGTTGCCTCAATCTTTTGGATCCCAATACCATAATTCAAAAGCGTCTCAACAATCTTTTCTTTATTCTCTTTCAACTCATCCATGGTCACCTGAGTTGTCTGATTTTTCTGATCGTATTCTTTTAACAAATCCAAAGTAGGATATACATACTTTGGCAAATCAGCCGTTGGATCATACAAACCAAACTGAGCGACCAAATCATTCGCTTGAACCGCCGAGTTCATCGGCGCCTCTTCAACTTCTTCAACGGCAGCATCATCTTCATCTGCTACTTTGAACGTAAAGGGTGTTTCATCTACCTCCTCAATCGCATTTTCCGCAATTTGCTCCTCAATGATCGGCAAATCCGCAGGCAAAACTTCAGCTACCTCATCTTCTAATTTAACGGGAGGAACATGAGGACGGTAGGTTTCTAGGTCTTCATTATCTACATGGAAGGTCTCGTCGTCATCGATGAAATCCTCTTCTAATTCTGGCATTACACCACCTTCCACATCCGCCAAGCCAGCAGCTAAGGGCGCCACTTTCGGCTTCGAAGGATTCCATTGGTAAAACAATACGAAGAATACCAATCCCAAGAAAAGCACTAAAAAGATTGATAGGTAACCGATCAACTGCGTTAACTTCTCCGTGACAAAAAAGCCTACTCCACCGCCAAATGAATGTGGTAAATCTAATTGATAAACTAAAAATCCAGAAACTAAGCTACCCCAAATGATGTAAAATAATACTTGCCAGGATAAACGATCTACCGGATAAATTTCACGCTTGTATGCTAGTTTTAGACCCGACAAAAAGAACAGTGGAATTAACAATAAAGAAGACCAACCGAAAGTTCGAAATATAAAGAAATGCGCGATTTTAGCGCCAAGTAAACCTGCCCAGTTCTTCACAGGAATATCAGATCCAGCGATGACATCAGCTGCACCTAACTCTACTTCGCTTTGGTCAGCGACGCCAACCACAAAATTGGAGACGAAAGCAAGTGTCAATAAGGTTCCAATGAAAAACAAAAACCAGCCAAAAATCAATCGAATACGATAGGATACTTCGCCCGGAACACGATCTTTTTTCGATTCTTTATCAAAACTAATTTGAAGTGTACTCGTAGGATTAACAATCTTTTTGGCCATCTAATGCAGGGGTATTAATAACATATAAATTTCGACTTTTTGATTTGATTTACAAAATCAAATTTTAAAGTCCTTCTGAAACAATGGCACGATTTATATCTTGTATCAAACCAGGCCCCTCGTAAATAAAACCCGTATAAATTTGAACCAAGGCTGCCCCTGCTCGTAATTTTTCAATCGCATCTTTCCCTGAATGTATTCCTCCCACGCCAATCATGGGGATCTTTCCTTTTGATTTTTTATGGATATACGAAATTACTTCCGTGGATCGATCACGCACAGGCTTACCACTCAATCCCCCAGCCTCTTGCGTCACCGAAGCGTCAGTTTGCAAACCTTCCCGTGATAAAGTTGTATTGGTTGCAATTAAACCAGCAATACCTGTTTCCAACACAATGTCAACGACATCATCCAGTTGTTCATTTGTTAAATCTGGAGCAATTTTCAATAAAATGGGTTTCAATTTGGGCTTGCGTTGATTTAACTCTTGTAGACGACTAAGCAATTGTTTCAAAGGCTCCTTTTCTTGCAAAGCACGTAAATTGGGGGTGTTGGGGGAACTAACATTGACAACAAAATAATCCACAACCGGATAAAGAGTCTCAAATCCCTGGCAGTAATCGTCATCCGCCAATTCGTTTGGTGTCACCTTGTTCTTCCCTAAATTCCCTCCGATGATCACAGGAGATTGCCGAGCCTCTAATCGCGACTTCATTTTAGCTAATCCCTCATTGTTAAATCCCATGCGATTAATGATCGCCTCATCGGCAGGCAAACGAAATAAACGTGGTTTATCATTGCCATCTTGAGGTTTGGGTGTAACTGTACCCACTTCAATAAACCCAAAACCAAGGGTGGCTAATTCATCAACCAATAAAGCATTTTTATCAAAGCCTGCAGCCAATCCAACCGGATTCGGAAATTCAATCCCAAAAACAGTCCGACGAAGACTAGGGTGCTCGAACCCATAAACAGCACGAAAAACAGCTGAAACACCTGGTATTTTCATCAAAAACTTGAGCATGTCAGCCAATAAATAATGGGCACGCTCCGCGTCAAACAAAAAGAAGAATGGCTTAATAAGTTTTTGATAAATCATATCGTAAAGTCGATTTAAAAGAAGCAACAAAAATACAAAAAGCCCCCTAGATAATGGGAATAAATCAAGGATTATCTGAAGTTTCCAGAGACATTTGAAAAAAAACTTTTTGAGGTGATGGCACTTTGGTGAAAAAAGCTAATTTTAAATCAACCTTTAGGGTAATCAAGCATTTAAAAATTTATAAAGCCTATGTTAAGTCGTGTTGCTAATTCCATTTATTGGATGAATCGCTATATTGAGAGAGCCGACAATTATGCCCGCTTCATCTCGGTCAATTTTAATTTAGCCTTGGATTTACCTCCGAATGTTCCCGAACAATGGGAACCACTTATCGTAGCCACGGCAGATCATTATAATTTCTTTGAACATTACCCAAAGGCTAATCGTGAGAATGTCTTGTATTTCATGACATTCGATGAACTTAATCCTAATTCCATTCTCTCTTGTTTATATAGCGCACGAGAAAATGCTCGTACCATTCGAGAAAGTATTTCTAGAGAAATGTGGGAATATGTCAATCAGGTGTATTGGAAGGTTAAAGATCGCGTAGAAGGCAGTAAACAATGGGAAATTTCTCGTTACCAAGGCTTTCTGGAAGAAATCAAATCTGGTAGCCAATTATTTTATGGTATCGTGGATTCCACCATCACGCGAGGAGAAGGTTGGCATTTTGGACAATTAGGGAAATTGCTTGAGCGCGCCGATAAAACAACCCGCTTTCTAGATGTTAAATACTTTACCCTTTTACCCGATATTGAAGCCATTGGTTCTCCGCTAGACCTATTGATGTGGTCGGCCGTGTTGAAATCAAATTCAGCCTACAATATGTTTCGCCAACAATACAAAGTGATTAATCCTCGCAACATCGTGGAATTTTTAATTTTGGATAAAAGCTTCCCTAGATCTGTGGTGCATTGTTTACAAGAATCTGAGATTTCATTATATGCCATTTCGGGAACTTCATCAGATCACGGATATTCAAATTTGGCCGAAAAAAAGGTCTCCAAACTACTTTCTGAAGTCCAGTTCACTGAAATTGACGACATATTATTGACAGGACTGCATCAATTTCTTGACAACTTCCAAACGAAAAATAATGAAATTGGCCAAACCATTTTCAATACCTATTTCGACTTGAAGCCAGTAAGGTAACAGCAGCATAACAGAAATATTTGTAATATTGCGCTCCCATTTGCCACCAATGAACTTATGACATATTGCTTAGGAATAACGGTTAAAGAAGGTCTCATCGCCATTGCGGACACGCGCATTACAGCGGGCAATGAGATGTATTCCAATAAAAAAATATCGATTCATGAAATTAAAAATCATAGCCTGTTTATCATGACAGCTGGTTTGAGGTCTGTGCGTGACAAAGCGGTCACCTACTTCAATCAAACTGTAGACGAAGAGGAAACGAGCTATGATTATATGTTTCAGGCAGCTACGTCATTTGGGCAAATGCTCAAAAAAGTTGCACAGGAAGATCGAGAAGCCTTAGAAAAAGAAGGCTACCAATTCAATCTACATGCAATTGTAGGTGGTCAAATGCCCAAAGACGATACGCACAAATTATTCCTGATTTTTCCAGAGGGTAATTGGATTGAAATTAATGATGGGTTAAAATATCAGATTATTGGTAACTCGAATTATGGTAAACCGCTTCTAAATAGAAATCTTCATTTTGACACCCCTCTAAAAGACGCGTTAAAAATGGGCTTTCTTTCATTTGACGCCACCCAAGTCAGCACCAATGATGTCGATTTTCCCATTGATGTAGTCGTATACGAAAAAGGCACCTTTAAGGCCAAAGAAGTGCGTTTATACAAAGAAGATATGCAAAAAATCTCCGATGACTGGAATCTAGCTTTACGAAAATCCCTTGAAGGCATCGAAGAAAATTGGATGAAAGACCTAATTTCACTTTCGAAATGATCGCTAAAATCCACCATAGTTTAGCGTATTCATACAGCGAACCTGTCCATCTGGAGCCACATGTTTTATATGTCCATCCACGTAAAAGCTCTTTATTAACCGTCAAAGAATTTGACCTGAGTATCTCTCCAACCCCTGTTCAAATTTCTAAAAATTTAGATCCGGAAGGAAACATTCAAAACATCTTATTCTTTAAGGAACCTACAGATCGCTTGCACATTGAAGTCAACGCGATCGTAGAAACTACGGAATTCAACCCATTTGATTTTGTATACTTCCCATTTGAGAGCAAACGACTCCCGATGCGGTATTCAGATTCTTATTTAAAGACGCTTGCTCCCTATTTAGGACTAGACGGCGTCACACCTGTCGTCGAACAAACGGCCCGTCACCTGGCTTCACAAGTTCAGTGGAGCACTTCCGAATTCCTGAGTGATGTCAATGCATTTATTTATAAACAATTTGCCTACGAAATCCGAGAAGAAGGAGCTCCTAATACCCCCGAATATACATTGATGAATCGTAGAGGTTCCTGCAGAGATTATGCCGTGTTGTTTTCCGCACTTTGCCGAGCCATGGGACTTGCCACGCGATTCGTTTCTGGCTACTACACGGGCATTGCACCCGTAGACCTGCCAAATCAAACACATCATTTACATGCCTGGGTGGAAGTTTATTTACCTGGAGGAGGTTGGCGTGGTTACGATCCAACGCAACACGAAGTGGTTGCTGGGAATCACATCCCGTTAGCTGCATCTTGCTTACCTGAAGAAATTACACCTGTTTTCGGCACCTATCGCGGTGCAGCCTCTTCTACCCTAACAACCGAGGTGTATATCAATCGAATTTAGCCAACGAGCAATTGGGCCAACAGGTAATCGGCAACTAAAATAGCGATACAAGCATTAGTTACAGCGGCAGTTCCTGCTTTACCTACTTCATAAGCTCCACCTTTGGTGTAAAAACCTTGGAAAGCAGAAATAGACACGACCAAAAAGCCGAATACCAACGATTTGATCAAAGCAAAAAGAACATAATTAGGTTTGAAATCGAATTGCAAACCGTGGATATAATCTTGAGGAGTAACTGATCCAGTCAACCAACCCGCTAAATAACCACCATAAATACCTAGAAAACAGGCCATCGTAACCAACATGGGGAAGGTCAACATAGCCGCGATCATTTTGGGTAGCACTAAGTAAGAAGAAGAATTAATTCCCATGACTTCAAGTGCATCAATTTGCTCGGTGATACGCATGGTACCTAATTGACCGGCAATGTTAGAACCCACTTTTCCTGCTAAAACCACACACGTAATCGTAGGACCTAATTCCAAAATGGTCGAATCACGAACAATTAAACTGATGATATATCTCGGAACAAACGGATTCTCCATGTTGGCCGCTGTCTGAACGCACGTAACGGCTCCTAAAAAACTGGCAACAATCGTGACAATCAACATCGAATCGATCCCGATATCTTTGGATTCCTGCATAATCAATTTCCAATTCACCCGAAATTTTTCAGGATTTGTAAAAAGCTTACCGAGGAAGAGTAAATATTTGCCTAATTTTGACATGTGTTGCACAAACAATGAGCACCAAAGATAATGGATAAATCGATAGTAATTAGTGGCGGAAGTCAGGGAATTGGAAAGGCATTGGTAAAAAAATTCCTTCAGGAAGGTTTCCAAGTTTTCACTTGTTCACGTAGTCAAGAAAAGTTGAATGCTTTATCGCTTGAATACAATAATCCACGATTGCATACGTATGCGGCGGATTTAAGTGACAAAAAACAAGTGCAAGCCTTTGCTACTTGGGTACTCGAACAATCTACTTCCATCGAAGTTTTGGTTAATAATACAGGAGTTTTTCTTCCTGGTCAAATCCAAAATGAAGAGGATGGTGTTTTGGAGAAGCAAATTGAAACAAATTTATATAGTGCATATCATTTGACTCGTGCTTTTTTGCCTACGTTTCAATCTAGAAAATCGGGACACATTTTTAATATGTGTTCGACCGCATCGATTACCGCATATACCTTGGGTGGCTCTTATTGCATTAGTAAATTTGCCCTTTTAGGCATGACCAAAGTACTTCGCGAAGAAACGAAAACGCAAGGAATACGCGTGACGGCTATCTTACCAGGTGCCACGTTAACTCCTTCCTGGGATGGCGTGGAATTGCCCGCAGAAAGATTTATACCGGCAGACGATATTGCATCCACGATCTGGTCGGCCTACCAAATGAACCCCTCGACCGTATTAGAAGAAATCCTCATTAGACCGCAATTGGGAGACATTGACCTATGAAAACTTGGGAGGCATATGCGTTAGGTGATTTAGCAAAAGTAGCACAGGAATTAATTCCGGTGGCAGTAGCACATAGCCCTATATGGTTATTTCGAGGTCAAATGGGTGCAGGAAAGACAACATTAATCAAAGAATTAACGCGCCAATTAGGTGTGGAAGGACATGTCCAAAGTCCTACCTTTGCATTAGTAAATGAATATGCGCGACCAAACGATTCGGATATTTATCATTTCGATTTATACCGATTAAAAAATGCGCAAGAGGCCTTAGATATTGGCATGGAAGATTATCTGGATTCAGGAAACATATGCTTAATTGAATGGCCAGAGCAAGCGGAAGAACTTTGGAATATTCCCCATGTGGAATTTAAACTAACTACTGTTGACGAAAATATTAGAAGCCTGACACTCCATGAGCACCATTAATCCTTTTCACGAATTACTTTCTCAGCAAGGCATTATGCCGATGGAGGCCATGTCATGGACCAAACAAAATGCTAAAAGCATTCAAATTGGACTACCCAAAGAAAGCTCGAGTCACGAAAATCGAATCAGTTTAAGTCCTCAAGCTGTGCAATTACTGGTAGCGAATGGCCATGAAATACGCATGGAACGCGGAGCGGCCGATCGCGCAGGATTCAGCGATTCCGATTACATATTGGCAGGTGCTTCTGTGACGGATCAAACACAAGAAGTGTGGCAATGTGGGTTGGTATTAAAACTAAATGCCCCTAGCCTACAGGAAATTGGATACATGAAGCCGGGGCAAACATTTGTGGCGAGTGCGGCAAAATACCAACTAAGTTCAGAGGCGATTGATCAAATTAATGCCAAAAAAATCATGGCGATTGGTTTGGAATTTGTGGAAGATAATGGCGGAGGCTTGCCCTTTGTTAAAAGTATGGCAGAAATTGCTGGTCAAATGGTCTTACCCATCGCTAGCCAAATATTAAGTGAGGTTAAAGGTGGCGGCATTTTATTAGGCAATGTTACCGGAGTTTCCCCTTGTCGGATTGTTTTATTAGGATCTGGAAATGTTGTCGAACAAGTTGCCCGTGCCGCATGGCATGCCGGTATTCAAATCCAAGTATTTGACAAGGACATGTATAAATTACAACGACTGAAACAATCACTCGGATTCCCATTGGTCACTCAGGTAATTGATTCTGAAAATCTACCCAATGCTTTGCAAGAAGCCAATTTGATCGTTGGCGCCCTCCGCTCCGATTCGGGCGTTACTCCTTGCATTATCACGGAAGAGATGGTCAGCAAATTAAAACCTGGAACTTTAATTATGGACGTTTGCATTGACCAAGGGGGTTGTTTTGAAACTTCTGAGCTTAGTCATCTCGGAAAACCGACCTTTACGAAATATGGAATTACGCATTATTGCGTACCGAATATACCTTCCTTGGTTGCCAAAACTGCGAGCCTAGCTATGAGCAATTTATTGACTTCGTTTATTCTGAAGGCAGGAAAAACGGGGGGTGTTGAGGAGATGCTTTGGCAAGGAAAATCCTTTATGAAGGGTATATATTGTTACCAAGGCCATGTGACAAATACGCATATGGGGAAACTGTTCAAGAAGGCAGTGAAAGACATTCAATTATTATTATTAAGTAGAAGCTAATTCCATGATCGAAGACTACACAGCCCTGTCAAATGCACCTAATTCGCCCGAATTAAATGGGAAATATTTAGGTCTTATATCGAGTGATTTTATCAAAGTAGCTGATGCATTGAAAGAGGCTGCCTATCAAATCAAAAAAAGAGGATTCTCTGATTTTCCCATATTTGTTTGTTCACAACGTCCGATTGAAATCGGCCAAAAGTTAATTGGCGTTTCTGAGTTAGGAGAGAATAAATGGAATTATCACGCATCTCTATTAGAGGAGTTTATTCAACGCAAATTAATCGCCGAAGAAAACCGTGAACTGTTTGAGCAAAATTACAAGGACATCGAAGAGTTTGCTTGTTTATTTGTGGTTGACGGCCAATTCACCAATTTCGTATTTATACCCTATCCTGACGAGGCTTAAATCTTTCGATTCATCGGATGAAAATCCTGAACCATTTGACTTAGGTAGGCGCGATCTAAATGGGTATAAATTTCAGTGGTCAAAATAGACTCATGTCCAAGTAGTTCTTGAACGGCTCGTAAGTCAGCACCACCTTCTATTAAATGGGTGGCAAATGAGTGTCTAAAAGTATGCGGGCTGATGGATTTTTGAATTCCTGCTTTGGCAGCCAAATCTTTACAAATTAAAAAGACCATTACCCGACTGAGCATTGTGCCGCGTCTGTTTAAAAATAAGACATTATGTGACTCCTTTTTTAGCGAAATACTTGGACGTACTTGCTCTCTGTACAAATTTAGGTAATGAAAAGCCTCCCGTCCTATGGGAACTAATCGCTCTTTATCACCCTTTCCGCGCACTTTGAGCAATCCCAAATCAGCATAAATATCGGTTAATTTCAGTCCCACTAATTCGGAAACGCGTAGTCCAGATCCATAGAGTAATTCGATCATCGCTCGGTTCCGAACCCCCTCATTTGTCGACAAATCATTTGCCTGCAAAATCAATTCAATTTCATCGTAAGATAGTGTATCAGGTAAGTGACGTCCTTTTTGAGGTGATTTCATGTGGGTAGTTGGATCTGAAATCAACGCATTTTCTGTTCCAATAAATTGAAAAAAACTTCGTAAACCGGAAAGACAACGCGCTTGCGAACTTGCCTCAATTCCTAAGCCATGTAACACATTGAAAAAATCAAGAATGTGATCTTCCGTTACTTGATCGATTGGAAAATCCTCCCCTACCACAGGGACTAAATAAAGGGCAAATTTGCGCACATCTCGCAAATATGCCTCATGTGAATGTCCGGAAAGGCCTCGTTCAATTTTCAGATAATTACCAAACAATTGGATTTCCTTTTCCCACATGGACATAATATTCAAACTATCCCGTAAATTTAGGAGAAATTTGAAAACTG
>JACCDK010209496.1_pt1 | contig 12339 bp, 11 predicted proteins | sample 7445871 | NCBI WGS metagenome assembly JACCDK01 (sample SAMN15323436, study PRJNA562643) | freshwater metagenome | isolation source: river surface water | place: USA:Blue River Watershed | collected 2017-08-15
AGCATCGTCAAGAAGGTTCTTTAGCGGCCGGCTAGCCCTTGAAGTAGACCTCGGCGCGACGAACGGCGCCGCCAACACCCGTCTCGGTTACGCCGGTTGACTGAACGACGTTCAGCTTTGGCGCGAGAGCGCGAAGAGCATTGCAGACGGCTTGTGAGCGGGCCTTAGCCAGCGCAGCATCGGCCTTCAAGACCTTCGGACCCATCGTGTAGCCGATGCACACCATCGTCTTCATTCCGGCCGCCAATTTAATCGTCGCGCGCAGTTTTGCCCTGTGCGCCTTGGTCAAGACCGCCGATCCCGGCGCAAAGTTATCGAATACGGTGGTCGCGCTCACTGCCGTCTGAGGTGGAGTCACTGCCGCGGCAGGTGCAACGCGCAAAGCATTGACCAGAGTCAACGACCCGTTTGCGTTCGTTATCGTTAGAGCAAGCGTGCCGGTCAAGCCGGCGGGAACCGTAAACGTGACGCTGGTTGAAGTATTGGCGGTCACCTGAGCGGGCACGCCACCGATTGTGATGACAGAGCCGGACATGTTGGTGCCGGTCACGGTAACGGAGTTACCGCCAGCCGAAGTGGTGGTATTGGTCGAAACCGTCGTTACGAGAGGAACGCTCGGAGTCACCGGTGAACTGACCGAGTTCTGAACCGGCGGCGCGATCGCGACGGTGATCGCGAGTGACTTCGTCACGGTGGCCGACAGCGAGTCGGTTACCGTCACGTCGACCGAAGCGGTTCCTGCCGCAGTCGGGGTTCCCGTGATCGAGCCAGTCTGGGCGTTCAAGGAAAGCCCGGCAGGAAGCGTGGTGCCGTTAGCGAGCGCCCAGGTTGAGTATGTTCCCGAACCTCCGCTGGCGGCGAGCTGGTCGCTGTATGCCGTTCCAACGGTTGCACTTGCCAATGCCGAGTTGGTGATTGAAAGAGCCGTGGTGAAGGTCGATGTGGCGCCACACGAGTAGCCGGCAACGCTTTGTGCGCACACACGGTAGTAGTAGGTGGTGTTTGCGGTTAGACCTGTGATCGCACCGGAAACGGCCTGAGTGGTAGTGCCAGCCAGGACGGTTGCAAGGCTCGCAGTTCGCAGAACAGTGGATGAAGCCGTGCATGGTGCGTTGACTGCCGAGCAGCTGTCGATTGTGGACTGGTTCGTGCCGATGAAGAGCTTCGGCGTCGAGGCGAGGTATTTGGCATTGATGGTTGCTGCAACGTTTGCTGTGGTTCCTGTCACCGAGCTGACTGCTCCGGTGGTAGCTTCGGGCATTGCCGTAATCACAGCCATTCCGTCGCTAGTGCTTCCGCCGTTGCCCTGCGAGTGCCCAAACGGCGAGTTGGAGGTTCCCAAAACATTCGTGAGGTTGGTGCACGCGCCACTGACCGATGCGCAGGAGGACCCGCCTCCACCGCCCGAGCCGTTTCCGCCTCCACCACCGTAGAGGCCGCCACCGCCACCGCCACCGCCATAGAAGGGCTGGCCCGATTGACCACCGACGCCGAGCGCACCGACGGTAGCGATGCCTGTGCCGCCGATGGCGCCACCGGCTGTAAGCGATGCTCCGAAGCCCTGGTCGCCGTTTCCCGAGCCATTGCCGCCCGAACCATCAGCACCGGCTCCACCTCGGCCTCCGCCGAGGCCCCAAGCGCCGTAAGACGCGCCGCCGCCGCCTGCGGCCACGAGCAATCGGTCCGAAAGAGCGCAGTTCGTTGTCTGTGGGGCAGAACACGAGCGAACGTCGGTAGCACCGCCACCGCCGCCACCGCCACCCCAACCAGTGCCGAAGAAGCCAGTGCCTCCGCCGTTCCAACCGCCTTCGCCGTTGGAATGCCCGGCAAAGTCGGTCGCATCGCCATAGCCGCGTCCGCCAATGTTTAGCTGCAGAACCTGACCTGCCGTCACCGGAATCCGACCGTAAACGATGTCACCCTGTGCGCCGGCGCCAGCGCCATACAACCGAACAAAGAGTGCGCTCGTGTTAGCCGGCACACTGTAAAACTGTGGAGCGCCAGTGAAAGCAAACGCTGCAGTAGGGATTGCACTCGGCGGGTCGATGGTGATAGATCCGTTGCCAGTGGTCGTGCCTGAGGTGAACGCGCCGCCGGTCACACCCGTGCCGCCAGCCCACGAGCTGCCGCCACCGCCACCGCCCACGCCGTCAGCCTGTGGGGCTGCATCCTGCGAGACGCCACCCGAACCGCCACCGTAGTAGCCGCCACCACCGCCACCACCTGTAGCGCTTGCTACCCAGGCAGAAATGGCTCCATTGGCTAGGGAACCGGCCGAGGCGCCTTGTCCCGAGCTAGAGAAACTGCCCGTTCCCGCCGCGCCGCCGGCGCTCGGGCTGGCCCCGCCGCCAGCTGCGGCATCGCCACCGGAAAGGTTGGAGGCCGCGCCTGCTGATCCAGATTGTCCTGCATCGCCACCGTTGGCGGTGCCCGGAACGTTCAGCGCCCAGCCGCCACCGCCACCTCCGCCCGCGACCACGATCCGATCTGAGGCCACGCAGGTGAGAGTGTATGCACAAGAAGTCGAAGTGCTGAAGGCTGGACGACGAATGTCACTCGCGCCACCACCGGTGCCAGCACCGCGTCCACCGCCGTTCCAGCCACCGTTAGTACTGCCGTTGCCGCCGACCATGAGCATGAGTACTTCACCTGGGTTTACGGCGATCGCTGCCGTCACCGTGGCGCCTTTGCCTCCGGTTCCGCCCGAGTTTGGTGAGCCACCCTGGGCGCCTTGCAGCGTAACGGTCAGGCTGGTGACTGCGTCGGGCACGACGTAGATCTGTGGTCCACCAGTGTAGCTATAGGTCTGGGTTACTGCCTGGGCAGGAGAATCTAAGGCAACTAGGCCGATCGCGGCTAGCGCGAGGCTGCCGAGAGCGGCGAAAATGCGTCGTGCTGGTTGAATTTTGGCGTGGCGACCCCTGCGCTGAATACCCATGCCGCCAGTCTAGACAGTCATTAGGAAACGTTCGTTTAGTGCATCGACTGCACTTTGCAACTAGGCGACGAGCCCCTTGTGGAAGTGCTCAAACACCATGTTCGTTCGGGTTGACGCCACCACAGGATTGTTAGAGAGGTTCTCGAGCACGAACTCGCGCACATGAGCGCTGTCGCGAACGGCTAGGTGAACGATGAAGTCCTCGGACCCACCCAGGAAGAACACTTGGACCACCTCGGGCAGCGCACGCATCTCCGTCATGAAGCTCGAAAGGTTCGCGCGAGCACCGGCTCGCAGCGTGACCGAGATTAAGACCTGCAGGTCGAGGCCGAGCGCCTTTGGGTTGACCTCGGTGGTAAAGCCGGTTATGACGCCACGCTGCATCAGCGAACGAACGCGAGCGATGCAAGTGGACTGAGCGATCCCAGCCGCGGAGGCCAAGTCGGCGTTGGTGATGCGAGCGTTCTTCTGTAGTTCTCGCACGAGCGTGCGATCAACGTCATCCAGCACTTGCAGAATCTGCGATGTGACCATGCAAAACCCCTAATTTTGTGAATAAATTGCGTAATTTGGTCTAACCATCGCAGTTTATTCGAAGTGTACGAATAATTCGACGGAATCCTGCGAAACTTGGCGAAGTTACCCAGACGGGTTCAATTACTTCAAGGAGCACTCATGCGCGTTGGAATTCCTACCGAGATTAAGAACAACGAGAACCGCGTTGCGATCACCCCTGCTGGCGTGCACGAACTGGTGCGTCGCGGTCACGAGGTCTTCATCGAGGCCGGCGCCGGAAACGGCTCGGGATTCACCGATGAGGCATACGTTGCCGAGGGTGCGACCATCTTGGCAACCGCAGACGAGGTCTGGGCCAAGGGCGACCTGCTACTCAAGGTCAAGGAGCCAATCGCCGCGGAGTACCACCGCATGCGTGACGGTCAGGTGCTCTTCACCTACCTGCACCTCGCCGCATCGCGCGAGTGCACCGACGCACTGATTAAGTCGGGCACCACCGCAATCGCATACGAGACCGTTCAGCTACCTAACCGCGCACTGCCGCTGCTGCAGCCAATGAGCGAGGTGGCCGGACGCCTCAGCGCACAGATTGGTGCTTTCCAGCTGATGAAGTCCGAGGGCGGTGCAGGCGTCCTGATGGGCGGTGTTCCTGGCGCACCTAAGGCCAAGGTCGTAGTCATCGGCGGAGGCGTTGCCGGTGAGCACGCAGCTACCGTTGCGCTGGGCATGCAGGCCGATGTCACCGTGATCGACATCTCGCTGCCAAAGCTTCGCGAACTCGATGCCCGCTTCGGCGGCGTGGTTAAGACCCGCGTCTCGACCGCATACGAAATCGCAGACCAGTTGAAGGATGCCGACCTCGTGATCGGTTCGGTCCTCATTCCTGGCGAAAAGGCACCAAAGCTCGTTACCGATGCGATGGTTGCCAAGATGAAGCCTGGCTCGGTGTTGGTCGACATCGCGATCGACCAGGGCGGCTGCTTCGAGCACTCACGCCCAACCACGCACGACACCCCGACCTACCAGGTTCACAACAGCATCTACTACTGCGTTGCCAACATGCCTGGCGCAGTGCCTGCAACGTCGACCCGTGCGCTCACCAACGCAACCCTGCCGTACGCCATCGCTCTAGCCGATAAGGGTTGGAAGGACGCGCTGCGCGCCGACGAGTCGCTCGCAAAGGGCCTCAACGTTCACGCCGGCCAGGTCACCTACCCGGGTGTTGCGCAGGCCTTCGGCATGAACCTCGTGCCGGTTACAGAGGTTCTCAGCTAGCCGTAAGCCAGGGTGCTCTAATTGCGCCATGTTCGTTCGAGCGCACTCAAATTACGCTTGATAGTCTCTAGGTAGCCCTTGAACCGACGGGCAACTAAAGGGGACGGCATGAGCAAATTTTTTACAACCCCTTCCATCTCGTTTTTTCTGACTATCGGAGCGATTGCCGGCATTAGCGGTTTCTCAATCCAGGGCTATCGCCTGATTGAAGGGCCGCAAAACAACTCTGCTACTGCAGGCCAAACCAGCATTGTTGGTGAACAAGGGCCTGCCGGCCCGGCGGGGTCACCTGGCGCAACCGGACCAGCAGGAGCAACAGGATTAGCAGGACCGATGGGTCCAACCGGCGCTCAGGGTCTCATGGGGCCTCGCGGCGCCAAGGGCGAACCAGGTATCCAAGGAGTTCAAGGGGTTCCAGGTGTTGCGGGTGAAAAGGGCGCGGCGGGTGCAACCGGCCCTGCTGGACCGTCCGGCGCCACCGGTGCAACTGGCGCCACCGGCCCGATGGGTCCAACTGGTGTTGCAGTGGCCATATCGCCCCTGATTTACGACTCGAACACCAAGACTTTGAGTCTTGACCTGGATGCCTTCCAGCGAATCGGGAGCTTGGACTACCTTCAGTTCAACCCGAACAGCACCGCCGCAAATGCCCCGGGGCGATTGGTTTGGAACAATGACGATGGAACCCTAAACCTTCAGGGAATCGGCGGTGGAGTAACCCTTCAAATTGGCCAGGAATCTGTGCAGAGAGTTCGCAATAACGGCGCTACAACCCTGCTAAACGGCCGCGCGGTGCGAATCACCGGTTCGATCGGAACTCGAATGACCGTTGAATACGCCGACAATTCCACCGCAGCCGCTGCAACAAGCGTTATTGGTGTCCTCACCCAAGACATTGCTCCTGGTGCTGACGGGTACGTCACAACCTACGGTCTGATTCACGCTGTCAACACCTTCGGCTTTAGTCCTGGTGCGCCGCTGTACTTGGATGGCGGGGGAACTTTGACTTCGGTGCGGCCTTCTAACGGTCGCATTGTTCAGCTCGGCTATGCGGTGTCAATTAGTTCAACCGACGGTGTGATTTATGTCAATCCGCTTGAGAATTTTCAGCCGAACATTGGTGGAATATGCACCGTTCCTGGGCAAACAGGTTCAGGTGTTTACGCGTGGCACAACCTTTCTGGCGCGCGGTGGATTGTTGTCTGTGATTACTAAGGAGAAACTCTCATGAGTCAAACTGGCCAGATTCGCACAGGTACGATTCGTGCCTTACTCGTAACCACCGGCGTGTTTCTCAGCACCACGTTCGGTTTGATTGTGTGGACATATCCGTCATTTTTCATCTTCAACCCATTCGAAAATGACAACGGTGTTCGCGCCGCTATGTTGGCGGCACTGGTTGTCGCATGGGTCATAGCCGCAGCTGGTCCTGTGGCACTGCTCAGTTACTTCGCTGCCGGCCACCATTGGCCACTCAAGGTGTTGCCGTTTGTAGCCTTGGCATGGCCGGTTTTGCAGCTGATCAATCACGTTTCTCTTTGGGCAGTTGAAGGCGATCCATATCTGGGTTACTTGCTTGATTACCCAATCTTCCTTTACACAGATTTGCTGCTGCCGGGAATGCTAATTGCAATCTGGATCGAGCTTCGCCCACTGAACCACCCTGTTCGGCATGCCGTTGCTCGCCACCGTATGGACTAATACAGATCGCAAAATGCAAACAGTCGAGCCTGTTTAGGCTGGCTGTTGCTGAGTGATGCAGTGAATCCCGCCGCCGCGTGCGAACAACGGGCGGGCGTCGACCAACACCACTTCGCGACCGGGGTACACCGACTCGAGAATCTGCTTCGCGATGGCGTCGTTTGGGTCGCTGAAAGCGCACAGAATCACAGCACCGTTAACGATGTAGTGATTGATGTATGAGTAATCCACCGGACCTTCTTCGTCGTACAGGACGGTCGGGGCAGGCACGCCAACCAGTTTGAAATCCCCAGCGGCCTCTAGCTTCGCGCGCACCTCGCGGGTGACCGCGTAGTCGGGGTGGTTTGGGTCTTGCTGGTCGTGAAACAGGATCGTTTTTTCGTCGGCGAAGCAGGCGACTATGTCGATGTGGCCTCTCGTGCCAAATTCGTCGTAATCACGGGTCAAGCCACGTTCGATCCAGATTGCGGTCTCGGTGCCGAGGAGCCGATGAATTTCTGCTTCGACCTCGTCTTTGGTCTTGCCAGCATTGCGACCCTGGCCCAGCTGCACGGTTTCGGTTAGCAGGACTGTGCCCGCCCCGTTCACGTGAATACCGCCACCCTCGTTGATCAGCCAGCTATCGACACGCTCGACGTCGGTGAGTTCGGCGATCCTGGTCGCGACCAGCGCATCCTTGTCCCAGCTGGCCCAGCCTTGCGCACCCCAACCGTTGAAGATCCAGTTGACAGCCTTGATGTCACCCGTTGAGTCCTCGACAAAGGTTGGCCCGATGTCGCGCATCCAAGCGTCGTTTAGGGAGCATGCGATCAACTCGACGCGAGGATCGAGAAAGGTGCGTGCCAGGTCGAGGTCTGCGGCTTCGCAGAGCATCGTTACGGGCTCGAAATCGATGATGGCGTTGGCGACATTCGCCCAGGTCTGACGCGCCTCAAGTTGGTCTGCCTCGGTGTCGCCGAGCGTGTATCCAGACGACGGCCACGCCATCCAGGTTCGTTCGTGCTTAGCCCATTCGGCTGGCATGTGAAGAGGCATCAGTACGCGACTCCCGCAATGCCGCCGTACTCGCCATCTCCGGATTCGGTGCGGCGGTTCACGACCTCCTCGGTCAGCATCTCGTAGGTATCTGGGCGTCGCGTGGCCAGGAATGGGAACAGATCAAGCCAATCGCGGCGTTGGTCGAGGTCGAGGTCGGCAACAAGTACCTCGTCGCCCTCGCGAGCGGCGCGAGCCAGCACCCGGCCGTAAGGGTCGCAAATGAAGCTGCTGCCATAGAACGAGATAGCGCCTTCGTTGCCCCATCGGTTGGGGACCACCATGAACGTGCCGTTGGCAATCGCGTTGCCCTTGATCACGGCGTGCCAGAGGGGCTCGGTGTCGAAATCTGGGTGATCGGGTTCGCTGCCGATAGCGGTCGGGTACGCGAGCACTTCGGCGCCGCGGAGGCTGTAGTTGCGGGCGACCTCGGGGAACCATTCATCCCAGCAGGTCGGCAGGCCGAAGCTGACATCCGTGCCCGCTAGTTCTAGCTCGCAGACGGGGTACGGCTCTGGGTCGGCCGGGCCGGGCGTAAAGTACTGGTCTTCGTAGTAACCGGCGGTGACAGGAATGTGTAGCTTGCGGGTGCGTGCCACGATCTGTCCGTCAGGATTGACGATGATCGCCGTGTTCCAGCCGCGACCGTCCGGTAGGTCGTCGTATTCAAACAGTGAGGCGTGAACATGAACTCCGTTGGCTGCAGCGGCCACAGCGGCAAGGCGGTAGGTCGGTCCATCGTCAAGCGATTCGGCAGTTGAGTTGGGCACACCAGTTGGTCGCACATCGGCGGGGTAGCGGCTAAGCGTCAATTCCTGCAGAAAGACGATCTTTGCTCCAGCCTCGGCAGCCATGCGGATGCCTTCATCGAGTTTTGCTGCGTGCTCGGAAGGATCGGCATGCCAGCGGGTCTGCACAAGCCCTACACGCAGCGGAGCCCTTGTTGGGGCCTTGACGCGACTCAGCGAGGGGAGTGACTCGGCGACGGTTAGCTTCATTGCTGGCCCTTCTTTTCGGTGCGGGAAGCCTCGAACTCATCCATCGAGTCGAGGATTTGAATCAACAGGTCTTTCGAAGTAAGCGGATTCACTATTGCGAAACGAGTGTTTGGTCGTCCCGCGTGCGAACTTGGGACCACGAAGGCGATCTGGTCGTCGAGGAGCTTGCTGCTCCATGCTTCGTAGTCGGCCAATTGCCAACCGTCATACTCAAACACGACGACCGAGAGCATCGGTTCGCGCACCAGAGACATTTTTGGGTGGGCACGAATGACGTCAGCAATTTCGTGAGCCAGCCGGATGTTGTCATCGACGGCCTTCGCGTAGGCGTTGGTGCCATGGGTCGCCAGAGAGAACCAGAGCGGTAGGCCGCGCACGCGACGCGTGAGGTTGTATGCGTAGTCGCTCGGGTTCCACTCATCGCGTTCGGTAAGCGTGTCGAGGTATTCGCCGTGTTGCGTGTGCGCTGCTCTCGCCAGTTCGGGGTTGCGATAGACCAGTGCGCAGGCGTCGAACGGCGCGAAGAGCCATTTGTGCGGATCGACTATGAAGCTGTCGGCACGCTCCGAACCCTTGAATAGTTTGCGAGTGGACGGGGCCAGAATGCCAGCCAAACCGTAGGCGCCATCGATGTGGAACCAGAGGTCGTGAGCCTTTGCCACGACTCCAATCGAGTCGAGGTCGTCGACGATGCCGAAGTTGGTCGTGCCCGAAGTGGCCACGACCGCAAACAAGCCGTCGCCCGCAGCAGCAATGGCCTGCTCTACGGCTACGCCGCTGAGGCGCCCATCGGTGTCCGCCGCGGCCTTGATGATCTCGACATCCATGACAGCAGCGGCCGACTTGAGCGAACTGTGAGCCTCAGACGAGCAGATGAACTTCCAGCGCGCGGGCTGCGAGGTGCCTTTGCGTTCGCGCTCGGCTCTAGCCGCGTGACGCGCCGCCACCAGAGCCGAGAGATTGCCCAGAGTGCCGCCCTGAACGAATACGCCTCCAGCGGTCTCTGGAAGGCCGACCTCGGACGCCAACCAGCTCAAGACCTGATTCTCGGCGTAAACGGCTCCGGCACCTTCGAGCCAAGAGCCTCCGTAGATCGAGCTGGCCGACACGACCAGGTCGAAAAGGGTCGAGGCCTCGGTTGGTGCGGTCGGGATGAAACTCAGATATCCCGGGTGGTCCGTCGAAATAGTCGCAGGGGCTAGCACATCGGCGAAGATGCCCAGCGCACGCATGCCGCCGAGGCCTTCCTCGGTGACGGTCTGGCCTGCTCGCTGTTGCAGCCATTCGAGCGTCTGCGGGTGGTCTAGCGGCGGGTTGTCGTAGCCCATGCGCGTGCGCGCATAGGTGAGGATGTGTTCTCGCAGCGCTGCGGTCTCGACCGTTGCCTTATGCATTTGGCTGCTGACCCTTGATGTCGGCCCGAATCGCATCCATGTCTAGTTCTTTTACCTTCTCAATCAGGTCTTCAAGCACGGGTCCAGGCAGGGCACCCGGCTGGTTGAAAAGCAGGACACCGTCGCGCACAACCATGAGAGTCGGAATCGACGTGATCTGCAGAGCACCGGCAAGCGTTTGGTTGGCCTCGGTGTCCACCTTGCCGAACTTGATGTCGGGGTGCTTCTCACTCGACGCCTCGAATACCGGGCCAAACTGGCGGCAAGGGCCACACCACTCGGCCCAGAAGTCGATGATCGCTATGCCGTCGCCGGCGATCAGATCGCGGAACGAGTTTTCGTCTAGTTGGATGGTTGCCATTTGTCGCCTCTCGCGGTTTGGGCAATCACGATGCCCGCCAAAACCAGAACTCCGCCCAACGCCTGGAGTCCGGAAATCTTTTCACCCAGCCACAGGAAGCCGAAGATGAACGCATACAGGACCTCGGCCGTGCTGATGATGCCCATGAGCGTCGGCCGCAGCAGGCGCATGGCCATGTAGCTAAACAACATGGGCAGGAACGAGCCCGCGACACCGATCCAAACCAGAATTAGCCAACCAGGCACCTCAACCTCTGTCAGCGATCCACCCAGGCTGACACTTTCGGCGAACTTTGCTAAGTCGATCTGCCACCAGGGGTTGAGCGCTGCCCAGAACGCAGCCGAGAACAGCATGGTGTAGAAAAGCGTCGAGAAAACGTCGCGGTCCTTTTGTGTGTGTTCACCCATGATGAAGTAGGTGGTCGTGCCAGCGGCGGCGAGCAACGCAGCCAAGACGCCAACGAGGTTGAGGCTAAACGCCCAGATCTGCGAGACCACGGCCAGGCCGGCGATCACGGCCACGACGCCGAGCCAGAGGCGCGGCTTGAACTTCTCTTTGAAGATCACGTATGAGACCAGTGGAACCCAGACGATCGCCGTGTATTCGAAGAGCAGTGCGATGCCTACCGGCAGTAGCTGCAGCGAAACGGAATAAGCCCACTGCATGATTGCGACGCCGATGAGACCGAAGGCCATGAGAGCAGGGATTTCGCGCCCGCTGACCTTGAATGCCTGTGGGCGAGTGAATAGAACGATCAGGCCGGCCAGTATGGCGTTGGCCATCGAGCGAAATCCGACGAGCTGACCGGGCATGATGCCGATAGCCATAACGACCTTCGACGTGCTTGCATTCAAGCCGAAGAGCAGGGTGCCGAGCAGCGCCAACGCAGTGCCCTTGGTCTTATCTGTCAGGTGCATTTCATCTCGAGTTGACGGTCGGGTACTGCCGAGCCTACCCGTTTTATGGCGAGCGGATGCGCTAGCCGCGACCGAGTCCGTCGATAGCGTGCAGGTTGATCGCGGCAAGTTCCTCGGCGGTTAGTTTCGGCGCGTTTACGGCGGCGAACGAAGCCTCGAGTTGCGCCACCGACGATGCGCCGATTAGCGCGCTCGTCATCTGCGGGTGGCGCAGAATCCACGAGATTGCGAGTGCGGCCAGCGACTGTCCGCGCGCCGCCGCGATCTCGTTAAGGGCCTTCGCGTGGCCGACGTAATCCTCGGTAATCACATCCGACTTGAGGAAGTGCTGCAGTGCCGCGCGCGAGCCAGCCGGCACACCGTTGAGATAGCGGTCGGTTAGCAGACCCTGAGCGAGAGGGGAGTAGGCGATGCAGCCAACGCCGAGGCGGCCGAGCTCGTCGATTAGGTCGTCCTCGATCCAGCGATCAAACATGTTGTAGCGAGGCTGATGGATCAGCAACGGAACGCCAAGCGCGTCGAGCGCTTCCTTGGCGGCCAGGGTCTGAGCCGCGTTGTAGTTCGAGATGCCGACATACAGCGCCTTGCCCTGCTGAACCGCCGACGCGAGAGCGCCCATGGTCTCTTCGATCGGGGTCTCAGGGTCTGGGCGGTGACTGTAGAAGATGTCGACATATTCGAGATCCATTCGGCGAAGGCTCTGGTCGAGGCTCGCCATGAGGTACTTGCGTGAACCCCACTCGCCATACGGGCCGGGCCACATGTCGAAACCGGCCTTTGACGAGATGATCATCTCGTCGCGGTATGCCCCAAAATCAGCCTTCAGGTGCTTGCCGAAGTTGACCTCTGCGCTGCCGGCCGGCGGGCCGTAGTTGTTGGCCAAGTCGAAGTGCGTGATGCCAAGATCGAATGCACGGCGCAAAATCGCGCGCTGCACATCGAAGTCGGTGGTGTCACCGAAGTTGTGCCACAGGCCCAGCGATACCTCAGGCAACTTCAGGCCGGAGCGTCCGGTGCGGCGGTATGGCACTTGCTGGTAGCGGTCTTCGGCTGCTGAGTAGGTCATGAAATCAGCCTAAAGTAGTCGCATGACCGAGTTTGTTCTTGCCGGAGGCTGCTTTTGGTGCCTCGATAGCTCATACATGCAGTTTCGTGGTGTCAGCGACGTCGTAGTCGGGTACATGGGCGGTCACGTCGACAGCCC
>JACCDK010431940.1_pt1 | contig 12339 bp, 12 predicted proteins | sample 7445871 | NCBI WGS metagenome assembly JACCDK01 (sample SAMN15323436, study PRJNA562643) | freshwater metagenome | isolation source: river surface water | place: USA:Blue River Watershed | collected 2017-08-15
AGAAGATGTACAAATTTTTGCCAACAAAGTAGAGGGGGAGAAGGTTTGGTTAGAGATTTTCCTGAAAGAAAGACCACGTTTGTTCGCATTGGAATACACAGGAATTAAAAAAGGTGAGCGCGATGCCCTCAATGATAAGGTAAAGACCTATAAGGGAAAAATTATTACGGAAACCCTTAGAAAGAATCTGGAATTAGCTATTTCAAAGTTTTATCAAGAAAAAGGTCGCTTAAATGCGACCGTTAAAACTGTTGTAAAAACAGATACCCTACGCGGAAACAATGCAGTAATTTCTGTTCAAATCAATAAGGGCGAAAAAGTAAAAGTTTCTCAAATCGAATTTATCGGAACCGACCCGAAAGACCGTTCTTTGCTTCTTCGTAAATTGAAAAACACCAAGCAAAAACGCTTTGGTAGAGTGTTTAAACCTTCTAAGTTCGTTCCAAAAAAGTGGGAAGAAGATAAAGAGAAGCTATTGAATGCCATGAATAAACTGGGTTATCGTGATTTCCAAATTATTCGCGACTCTATTCAAAAGCAAGGCAAAGAAATGGTTCGCATTGTGGTAATGGCAGAACAAGGTAAAAAATATTTCTACCGTAACGTAGACTTTGAAGGCAATTATATATATCCAGATTCTGTACTGAAAGAAGTTTTAGGAATTAAAAAAGGAGATGTGTACAATCTTGAAGAACTTGATAAACGCATGGGGGGTAATCCAGGCGATGACTTGAGTTCTATTTATATGGACAACGGTTATTTGTATTACAATGCAGAACCTGTTGAAACACGCGTTGAAAATGATTCCATTGATTTAACCATCCGTATTTCAGAAGGAAAGCAAGCGACAATTAACAAGGTTATTTTAAATGGAAATACCAAGACCTCTGACCACGTAGTAATGCGTGAAATTAGAACCTTGCCAGGACAAAAATTCAACAAGTCAGCCATTATTCGTACCGTTCGTGAGCTTTCAACCATTGGTTATTTTAACCCAGAGAAAATTGAACCGAAACCAAATCCACGTGCGGATGGTACTGTAGATATTGAATACAATGTAGAGGAAAAACCTTCTGATCAGATAGAACTTTCTGGAGGTTGGGGCGGATTCATCGGATTCGTGGGTACCTTGGGGGTAACCTTTAACAACTTTTCAGCTCGAAACGTAACGAACCTTTCCGCTTGGAAACCCCTGCCTGCTGGAGATGGACAGAAATTATCGGTTCGTTTACAGGCAAACGGTGCAGCTTTTCAAAACTACAGCGTAACTTTTACAGAGCCATGGTTAGGTGGTAAAAAACCAAATTCATTCTCCATAAGTTTTAATCGAAGTGTCTCATATCCTTATCAATTTCGTCAGACAGGCTTTGGTGGTTTTGGTGGTGGATTAGGCGGTTTTGGTGGCGGCTTAGGTGGTTTAGGCGGCTTGGGTGGTCTAGGTGGTTTAGGAGGTTTAGGTTATGGTGGTTTAGGCGGTTTTGGTGGTTTAGGCTTTTCTGTACCCGATTCTCTTCGCTCAGCTCATTTTAATACCAACAGTGTAACGGTTAGTTTGGGTAAACGATTGAAATGGCCAGATGATTACTTCTCATTGAGTAATTCAATTTCATTGTCAGAATACGATGTAGATCGATACTACACTTGGGCTTTTCCTCAGGGTAAATCAATCTCTCTGACATACATGGCCAATTTCTCAAGAAATAGTGTAGATAATCCGACTTTCCCAAGAAGTGGTTCATCATTCTCTTTAACTGCCTCACTTACACCTCCGTACTCGTTGTTAGGGGGAAATAAATCTGGAAATTTAATCGAGTACCATAAATGGATGTTTGATGCCTCTTGGTATTCTCTTTTGGTGGGTAAGTTTGTAATTCATACCCGTGCGCACTTAGGTATCTTGGGCTCCTATGGTGGTAGAGAGACCACCCGATTCGAACGATTCGATTTAGGAGGTTCAGGAATGGTACAAGGATTTACCTTTAATAGAGATATTATTGGTTTAAGAGGATATAGAGATCGTATTATTGGTCCATCTGGTTCTTATGGAAATGGTGGGGTAGCCTATAATAAGTTTGTAATGGAAGTTAGATACCCTGTTTCCTTGAACCCATCTGCTACTATATTTGCACTTGCATTTGCAGAAGGTGGAAATAACTTTGCTAGCTTAAAAGACTATAATCCATTCAATTTATATAAATCAGCAGGTATTGGAGCTCGTATCTTTATGCCAGCTTTTGGTATGATTGGAATTGACTATGGATTTGGTTTTGATAAACCAAGACCTGGAGAGTCTGATTTTGGTAGACAAGCCTTTACATTCTCTATCGGTCAACAAATTCGATAACCACGAACAAATGATGAAAAAATCAATTTTTTTTGTAATTTTGGGAATACTCCTTTTGTGTGTTGATGCCTATGCCCAAAAGTTTGGCTATATTGACACTGAGTTTATAACCTCCAAAATGCCAACGTTTAAAAAAGTTCAACAAAACATTGAACAACAAACGCAGCAATGGATGAAGGAAATGGCGCAAAAGCAAGAGGAATTGAGCAAGTTGGAAAGAGAGTTTAAATTAGAGGAGGTATTGCTCACAGAAGACTTGAAGCAACAACGGTCGCTTCAAATCAAATTAAAAGACCAAGAAGTAAGGTCTTTTCAGGAAAGAATTTTTGGTGCCGAGGGAGAACTATTTAAGGCTAAGCAAGCTGCCCTAAAGCCTATATTAGATGAAATTTCAAAGGCTGTAGAAAAAGTAGTTCGCCAAAAAAGATTAGATTTCGTGTTCGACAAAGCAAGCGATGGCTTGTCTATGATTTACACAAATCCGGTACACGATTATTCTGATTATGTAATTGAGGAATTGGGGATTGAATTAGACCCCAATATTTCAGATAAAGCAAAAGAAAGTAAAACAAAAAACAAATAACAATTTAAATTACAATTATGAAAAACAAATTAGTACTAGCCATTAGTTTTGTGTTGGGTTTGGCCACGATGCCCCTAAAAGCCCAGGTTAAAATCGGATTTATCAATGCAGATTACATTTTAGCTCAAATGCCTGAAGCAAAACAAGTTGAAGAAGATTTAAAAAATACGCAAAAACAGTATGAAACTTTGTATCAGAGCAAAGTGAAAGATTTTCAAGATAAACTTGCAGTGTTTGAAAAATTACCTGCTAATACTTCAGATGTAATTAAGCAAGACAAAGAAAAAGAATTGCAAAACTTACAGTCTTCTATTCAAGAGTTTCAACAAAATTCACAGTCTTCTTTACAGAAAAAGCAAGCTCAATTGTTGCAGCCTTTGTTAAAGAAAATTGAGGAGTCGATGCACGCAGTAGCAGATGCAAATGCTTATACTTACGTATTCAATTACGATGCGGGTATGGGTACAGCACCTATCTTGTTGCACTTCCCTACAGATGCTAATATCTCTGATTTAGTATTGAAGAAAATGGGAATTACTCCTAAGCCTGCTTCAGCTCCAGCCGCAGCTCCTGCTGCTGCACCAGCTGCACCTAAGGCTGCTCCAAAGAAGTAAGATTTTTAAACAAATGAGAAAGGGTTTCGAAAGAAACCCTTTTTTTTGTTACATCCAAAAATGAATGGTCTGATACAAGGCCGTTAGGCAAATAATACTCAACAGTATTATTTGAAATACTTTTTCAGAAACATATACCAATAATCTTTTTCCTACGTAAGTTCCCAATAAACTGATCACGATTAGAAATGGAATGTAGATCATATGCTCCTTTTGTACATAGCCGTTCCAGATATATACCCCCGCACGACTAAAGTCAACACCAAAATCGATCAATGCCGAGGTGGAAATAAAAGCATCTTTTTCCAAATGAAAAGCCGCAAGCGTAATGCCTCTAATTGCCCCGCCAGTGCCTAGTAATCCTGCTAAAAAGCCCGAAATAACACCGCCTGTGTACAAATTCCGATTCGTTTCTTTTATTCGAGTGCCCTGTTTGAAGAGTAGGAATAGTGCCATGGCTAGGATGATTAAATTCATGCCTAATTCAATTTCTTTTTGCGGAATGTACTTGGTTAGCACTGCGCCTACAATTACAAAAATAACCGCAGGGATACCTAATTTAATGACAATTTGCTTGTGAATTCCCTTTCTGAAAAGGTATATTTTTGAAAGGTTTGAAAACACATGAAAGACGGCCGTTATACCTAATACAGTTTTGAATTCGAAAAAGGTGGAGGCCAAGGGAACGAATAGAATGGAAGAGCCAAAGCCGCTAACGGTTCCAATGATTTCGGCAATAAATGCCAACAAAAAGAATAGGATTTGGTATAATTCCAAGGTGCTTAGCTAGTCTTTTTTTCAAAAAATGTATTTTGAAAAACTAAGATAGTCACAACTCCGCAAAAGATACAAGCATCTGCAAAGTTAAAAATAGGGGTTGAGAAATAGGTTCCGCCCCAAATGGGTATCCACTCAGGTAAAACACCCTCCCAAAAATCAAAGAAAAACATGTCAATCACTTGTCCATGAAGCCATTGCATAGGTGCACCATACGGAGCATTGCCAAGTAATTTGCCATAAAAAATGGAGTCGATCAAATTCCCGATGGCACCTCCTAAAATGAGCGAAACACAAACTAACAGTCCCTCATGAGATTTCTTCTTGTATAAATAATAGAGGCCATAGCCAATGCCAAACATGGCAAATATGCGAAAACTAGTTAAGAAAAGCTTACCATATACCGAGCCAATCTCCATGCCAAAGGCCATGCCCGAATTGAGGGTGTAATGTAGTTTAAAGAAGCCAATAAGTTCGATTTGTCCTGGGAAACCAGGCTCCATAAAATAATGAACAGCCAGTTTGATGGCCTGGTCGGTTAGGATCACAATAAACGCCAATAAATAGTATTCTCTAAGAGGATGCTTCATGTTTTTTTCTTCTTAAAACCTCTTTTTGAAGTAAGGCAAACTCACGAGAAGTTTGGCCAGCAATAGAGGTATTTTCTTCCGCACGTCTAAACAAATAGGGCATTACCGACTCCACAGGTCCATAGGGTACATACTTGGCAACATTATAGCCCATTTTAGCTAAATTGTATGAGATATTATCCGACATTCCCAATAATTGTGCGAAGTAGATTTTCGGATGGTTTTTTGGTAGATTTCGTTCTTCCAACAAGTTACAAGGCAATTTGCAAGATTGTTCGTTATGGGTACCAATACAAAATTCTACTGTATCCAGGTGGTCTACACATAAGGCAACTGCTGCATTGAAATCGTGGTCGGTATGCTCTTTTTCTTTGTGAATGGGTTCAGAATACTCGTCTTCGTGTGCTCTTAGTCTTTCTTTTTCAATATAGGCCCCACGAACCAGTTTCACACCCAATTGATAACCCTTACTTTTTGCGTTTTCAATGGCATGCTTCAAGTTTTCAAGCATATCCACGCGGTACATTTGGTAGGTATTGAAAATGATGGTTTCTTCTTGATTAAATTTGGCCATCATTTCATAGGTTAGCTCATCAATGGTGTTTTGAATCCAACTCTCCTCGGCATCAATGAAGATTTTCACTTTTTCATCGTACGCTTTTTGACAGATTTCGGTAAGGATTTCTTTACTGTGCTGAAATTCTTTAAGGTCTTCCTCATCGGTTATGCCAGAATCTGTTTGGTATTGTTCGAGAAGTTCGGATTTGAAGATGCCCGTAACTTTGAAAACAGCAAAAGGGATGTGAATGTTTTCCTTGGCTTTTAGAATGGTTTTGATGATTTCTTCTTTCGTTTTTTGAAAAGATTTTTCGTTTTCTTCGCCTTCAACGGAGTAGTCGAGAATGGTACCTATATTGGATTTCCCTAAATTGTCTATCGTGGATTCACAGTCGGAGATGGTTTCGCCCCCACAGAATTGCTGAAAAATTGAGACTTTTATTAAATTTTTTACGGGAAAATGCAAAAAAAGGAACAATTTGATAAAAAAAGTCCCTAACTTTACAAGCCAATTTTGGTTCATTGTGGCAAAAATCCAATAAGCCTTTTTGAGTTGAAAATCGCTTTTAGCTTCAAAGGCAATCTTGGTATCCTCAAATGATAATTTGTTCATTTATAGGTGATTTTTGTTGCTTGCTTTAAAATTAGGTTGCAAATATAATTGAATTAGTTTTTTGAATTCAAATAAAATTAAATAATAAGTTACGCCGGAAGTATAAATCCGATAAATTTTAAAAATTATGAATGCCAAGTTAGAGATTGTACCTATGCAAGATTGGGTACAAACAAATGGAAAGCCGTTGATTATTGCTGGTCCTTGTTCGGCCGAGTCGGAAGAGCAGGTACTAGAGACTGCAAAAAGAATTAAAGCTGAAGGGTACGCACACATCATGCGTGCTGGGGTATGGAAACCTCGTACTCGTCCGGGTAGTTTTGAAGGTCATGGCGAACCAGCATTGAAATGGTTAGTAGAAGCCAAAAAAGAAACAGGTATTCCAACAGCTGTTGAGGTTGCTACTCCAGAGCATATCGAATTGGCATTGAAATATGGTGTAGATGTATTGTGGATTGGTGCAAGAACTACCGTGAATCCGTTCAATGTGCAAGAAATTGCAGATGCCCTTCAAGGTGTTGATGTTCCGGTGTTAGTTAAAAATCCAGTGAACCCTGATTTAGCCCTTTGGGTAGGTGCTTTTGAGCGTTTGCAAGGTGCTGGTATCAAGAAGTTAGGTGCTATTCACCGTGGCTTCTCCAATGCACAAGAAACAAAATATAGAAATTCTCCGATGTGGTCGGTTGCTGTGGAATTGAAAAGAATGTTCCCTGAATTGCCATTAATCGGTGACCCGTCGCACATGGCAGGAAAGCGTGCTTACTTAAATGAATTATCACAGCGTATTCTTGATTTGAATTACGATGGTATGATCATTGAGTCGCACCGCAACCCAGATGAAGCATGGTCAGATGCCGAGCAGCAGCTTACCCCTGAGGCTTTGGGCGAAATGCTTCGCGAATTGGAAGTTAGAAAGGCTAGCTATGGCGCAGATTTCTCTGATGAATTGGCTCGTCTTCGTGAAAAAATTGATAACATCGACCGTGAGTTGATGGAAGTTTTGGCAGCTCGTATGGCAGTAGTTGAAAAACTAGGCGAATACAAGCGCGACAACAACGTAGCCGTATTGCAATTAGACCGTTGGAAGCAAGTTCATTCTGATCGCGCTAGCCAAGCTAAAGGTTTAGGTTTATACCCAGAGTTCATCGAAGAATTGTTTAAATTGGTTCACTTGGAGTCGATTCGTAAGCAAACAGAAGTGATGAATTCGGCTACTGTATAAATTGTTCGAAACAAATGAAGCAAAGGCCCTGCATCCGCAGGGCCTTTATTTTTTTGTCACCTGAATACTCCCCCAAATTACCAACACCATACCAATCAGTACAATGCCATCGGGTAATCCTCTACCCAATACGATCTCAATCAGAATAGAAAACAATACCGAGGAATTGCCTACGGCCCCAACAATGGTGGTAGCTTCGTTGCGTAAAGCCAAAGTAGCAAAGCCTTGTACACCCAATGCCAATAGGCCTAAAATGAGCGCCAGTACCCATTCGAAAGGACTGGGTTGCACCCATTGGGCCACCCAAAAACTAGCAGGCAAATGCAAAAAGGTGCCCATGCCCAAAGAAAATACCGAGGCGAAAAATCCGCATGCCATAAATGAAACAATCACCCAACGGGAATCGTAGTATTTCTGTGCCTCCTTAATGGCAATGTAGCCCAAGGCCGTTCCTGCAGCATAAATAATACCAATGCTGTGTTTTTCCCAGGAAACTTGGGCATCGGGACGGAATATGACCACCATACCAAAAAAGCCCATCAATAAATATAAAATCTGCTTACTGCTTAGGCTTTCGTTTGGTAGCCAGAGGTAGGTGAAAAGAGCAATGAATAGCGGAAAGGCTTGTCCGTATGTGTTTGTAAGCGAAAGACCCAAGTGCTCTAGAGCGTAAAACAAGCAATACATGGTGAAGGCTCCCACCAAACCACGATACAAGAGAAAGAAAAATTTACCACCTTTTTGGTCCACTGGTGGTCTGCGCCATAGACTCCAGAACAAGAAGGGGAGCCCAACAGCACTTCTAAAAAACACCAATTCAATGGAGGGCAGCGTGGCGTTCATGTGCTTGGCCAATGCAGAAAGAATGGCAAAGCACAGCGACGACAACAACATGTAGCCAATTCCTTTGTTTTGATTGAATTTCTGTTGAATTTTCTTTCGCATATTCAAATTTATAAATTCCATTACAAGAATCCTTGCAAAAATTGGTAACTTGCACTTCTTTTCAAATTATGTCGAAGAAAATAATTTTCACACCAGATGCGCCTGCCGCCATTGGGCCTTATTCGCAGGCTGTTTTAGTTGACCAAACCTTGTATGTTTCTGGTCAAATTGCCTTGAGTGTTTATGAAGCCGGTGGAACCATTGCCGAGGAGACGCTACAAGTAATGAAAAACTTGGAAGCTATTCTGAAAGCAGCTGGAGCTAGCTTTGAACAAGTTGTGAAATGTTCTATTTTTCTTCATGATATGGCTGATTTTCAAGTAGTGAATCAGATTTACGGACAATTTTTTCCACAGAATCCACCCGCTCGTGAAACCGTTCAGGTGGCTTGTTTGCCTAAAAATGTTCGTGTAGAAATTTCTTGTATTGCTCATTTATAAAAATATGTCGAAACCAGTTCGTGTTCGTTTTGCCCCAAGTCCAACCGGACCTTTACACATTGGTGGTGTACGTACCGCTCTTTATAATTATTTGTTGGCACACCAAACCGGTGGGCAATTTTTACTCCGCATTGAAGACACCGACCAAACTCGTTTTGTGCCAGGTGCAGAGGATTATATCCTAGAAAGCTTGAAGTGGTTGGGGATTAGTCCAGACGAAGGAGTAGGTGTAGGTGGCCCACATGCCCCATATCGCCAAAGTGAAAGAAAACATTTGTATAAGACCTATGCCGACCAACTTTTAGCCACCGGCAAGGCCTACTATGCATTCGATACCGCCGAAGATCTCGATGTTTTACGTAAAACCTATGAGAGCAAAGGAACCGCATTTCAATACAATGCCGTAACACGCACCAAGCTTAGAAATTCGTTGGCCTTGCCAGCAGATGAGGTACAGCGTTTAATTGATTCGGATACCCCCTATGTAATTCGTCTAAAAGTACCAGCTAAAGGTGAAATTCGTTTTCATGATAGTATTCGCGATTGGGTACACGTGCATACGTCGAGTATAGATGACAAGGTATTGATGAAGTCGGACGGCATGCCAACCTATCATTTAGCCAATGTGGTAGACGACCACATCATGGAAATTACCCACGTGATACGTGGTGAAGAGTGGTTGCCTTCGGCACCTTTACATATTTTATTGTACCAAGCTTTTGGCTGGACGCCCCCAACTTTTGCGCATTTGCCCCTTTTACTAAAACCAGAAGGAAATGGTAAACTTTCGAAGCGCGATGCCGATTTGGGTGGATTTCCGGTGTTCCCATTGGAATGGAAGGACCCGGCTACCGGACAGATTTCGAAGGGATTTAGAGAAGAAGGCTATTTACCAGAGGCAACGTTGAACTTTTTGGCCTTTTTGGGCTGGAACCCTGGTACCGAACAAGAATTATTCTCGCTTTCCGAATTGGTGGACGCGTTCTCTTTAGAACGAATCAACAAAGCCGGAGCGAAATTTGATGTGAATAAAGCCAAGTGGTTTAATGAACAATATTTGAAAAATCAGCCAGTGGCTGATTTAGTTTCTACCTTTTTGCCCGAAATGGAAAGCTCAAAAGCGCAAGCTTTTGCTTCCTTGTACCTAGACCGTATCACTTTCCCTAACGAGTTGGTGAGCCTTTCGAAAGAGTTTTTTGAATTACCTGCGGCCTACGACGAGCAAGTGGTAACGAGCAAATGGAACGAGGAAAATCAACGTGCCCTAACCTTGTTGAACGAACAGCTTGGTGGAAAGGTAGCAAGTTGGGAAGCAGACGCTATAAAGCACGGAATACAGGAAGTGTTGGAAGCAGCGGGTATCAAGATGGGTAAGGTGATGCAATTGTTGCGTGTAGCACTGAGTGGTAAAGGCGCCGGGCCCGATTTAATGATTTCCATGGAACTTTGGGGAAGGGAATCGGTGTTTGAAAGATTAACGACAGCTTTACAGAAAATACCCGCGCAACATGGCTAAATCAGAAAAAAATAATGATAAAAAAGCCCCGAAGGTTCATCCGGAACTGGAAGGTTTTGAATTAACCATTGATCGATTCGGGCAAATTGTTTCTACGATTGATCGAGATAAGATTAATCAGTTTTTAGATAAGCATTTGCCAGAGGATAAAAAGTTGAAAAACAGAAATGAAAATTAGTCAAGCAGAGATTGAGAAAATTGCGCATTTGTCGCGTTTAGAGCTTCAGCCAGAAAAAATAGCCGATTTGCAAGAATCCATTAATCGGGTATTGGGTTGGATGGAGGCTTTAAATGCCGTAGATACCACCAATGTAGAACCATTAGTACATATTACTGAGGCCTTGAATCACTTTAGAGAAGATGAGGCAAAACCTAGTTTAGACCGAGCTAAAGCTCTTGCCCTAGGACCAGACGCCAACGAGCAGTATTTCAAAGTGCCACAAGTAATTGAATAATTAGCCAATATAAAAGGCCAAAGCTTCTTTCATTTCTTTTTTGCCTACTGGTATGTCGTACCCGCAGTCGCCAATTCCGGTAAGTAGCGAAAACAACACTTCCTTGCCTTTGTTCTTTTTATCTTGCAAGGTAAGTGTAACAATTTCATCGAGTTCTGTTGCTTGTATAGACACCTTTCCATAAGTTTGGAATAGATAGAGTTCAATTTCCTCTAATTCCATCGGTGTAATTAATCCTCTTTTTTCACTCAAATAGGCTTCGGCCACCATGCCGATGGCAATGGCTTCGCCGTGCAAAATTCTTCGCTTGCCTTTTTCCAACAAATAGGATTCAACGGCATGGCCTAGTGTATGGCCGAAATTCAATATCTTTCTCAATCCCTTTTCTTTCGGGTCCTCCTCCACAACGGCTTTTTTGATTTCAATCGAATGGGCAATCAATTCAGCGAAATTGTTTTCTTGCCAATCTAGTCTGCGGATCTGGTTCCATTTATCTACGTCACGAATAAGGCAATGTTTGATGATTTCGGCAAAGCCCGATTTCTTTTCGTTTTCTGGAAGGGTATGAATAAAGGCTGGGTCTACCAAAACAGTTTTTGGAAATTGAAAAACCCCAATATGATTTTTGAAACCGTAGAAGTCGATGCCCAATTTCCCCCCCACACTGGCATCTACTTGCGAAAGTAGGGTAGTAGGTACCTGAATGAAATCGATGCCCCGCTTGTAAGTAGCGGCACAAAATCCGCCCATGTCGCCAATGACCCCGCCGCCCACATTGATAAGCAATGCATGGCGATCTAAGTTTGCCTTCGTGAGGGCAAGCCAGATTTGCTCGCAGGTCTGTAGGTTTTTTTGTTGCTCTCCCGACTTGATCTGAATCTTCACATAATTGCCTGGCAATACGTTTTGAAGCAAAGGCAAACAATGCTTAGCGGTTTTTTCATCCACTAAAACGGCCACCCGAGAGTAGCTATGATTTGATAAAAAAGCAGCAAGTGATTGATTTATGGAAGCAATTTGGACAGACATGCGGTCAACTATTTGTTACAAACCATAAAAATACGTGGAAAATATGAAAAACGGCAGTTTATCTGAAAAAATAGGTTTTGTTCTATAAGATTTCTTGCCTAATTTTGCGTGCGGAAAGAATAGTCATTCCGAGATCAATTATGAGAGAACTTCAATTTAGAGAGGCCTTAAGAGAGGCAATGCAAGAGGAAATGCGCCGTGACCCATCGGTATTTTTGATGGGTGAAGAGGTAGCAGAATACAATGGTGCTTACAAAGTGTCGCAAGGCATGCTCGACGAGTTTGGCCCTAAGCGTGTGATTGATACCCCGATTGCCGAACTTGGTTTTGGAGGAATTGGCGTGGGTGCTGCAGCAAATGGTCTTCGCCCAATTGTAGAATTCATGACGTTCAACTTCTCGTTGGTGGCTATCGACCAAGTAATCAACTCCGCATCGAAAATGATGTCCATGTCGGGTGGTCAATACTCTTGTCCAATCGTGTTCCGTGGACCAACCGGAAACGCCGGTCAATTATCTTCCCAACACTCTTCCAATTTCGAGAACTGGTATGCAAACACCCCTGGTCTTAAGGTGGTAGTTCCTTCAAATCCAGAAGATGCCAAAGGATTATTAAAAGCTTCTATGCGTGACAACGACCCTGTTATTTTCATG
>JACCDK011884279.1_pt1 | contig 12336 bp, 8 predicted proteins | sample 7445871 | NCBI WGS metagenome assembly JACCDK01 (sample SAMN15323436, study PRJNA562643) | freshwater metagenome | isolation source: river surface water | place: USA:Blue River Watershed | collected 2017-08-15
CAGTAAGTATATAAAAAATAAAAATATTGGAGATCAAGCGTTTGCTCTATCTTATGAATTGTGGGCTGCACCTATGTTTCAAGACAAAGCCATAAATCTGCTACCACCTAATTTAGAAAATAAATTCATTTCTTTTAATGTTGCTACTGCATATGTTTTAATGTCATACATCCACAAGTTAGATCTCAAAAATAAACTACTAAATTCTAGCTATGCTTTATCCTACTTTAAACCCATAAGCGCTGCATTAATAAATAATGTCCCAATAGAAGTAAGTCAATTTGGGTTTAACAATAGCTTATTTAAGTACAAAAATGAAATTCAAATGCTTCACTAATGGTCTGGAGTTGAATAAGCTCTAACTTAACAACTACCCTTTTTATTGCTGACAAATCAATGGCGCCATCAAATACCCTATTGTCAATTACTTTATTAAGCTCAAAAAATGGCTTACTATTATAAGGGTTATTAAATAGGTGGATAGGGCCCGAATACTGCAATAACTCATCTGCTATTACATGAACCCTTATCTCTAGTTTTGGTAATAACACCTGCCAATTAACCCCTTCAGGCACAACTAGCTCAGCACTAATAATTTGGAGTTTAAAATCTGGTAAACGATACTCAAACTGCTCAATTGGCTTACTACTGCTTAGTTTAAACCCCTTCAAAGCTTCCATACAATCTATTTAGAACACAAACATACCCCATAAATTAAGTCCTCCAATAGAATGCGGTATGCCTTTTTAGTTTTGAGTTTTAATACCAATGCCATGGAAAAACACAAGCCTAGTAACGTTAACCTCATTGAACCCATTAGTAACATCCTAATTAAAAACCTTACCGAGGATGCCCAGGAGTCTGGCTATACCTACCTCCACTGCGTATATGCAGCCAAACAAAAGTATATCAACGGAGGATGGATTAACATCTGGCCTACCACCTACCTATCAGGATCCGGTAAGTTTTTAGACGATCTAGAAATGATACAAGCTGTTAACATACCTGTTGCACCTAATAAGTTCCATTTTGCGGAAAAAGGTCAGGTTAAACGGTTTACACTGATATTTCCGGCTATTCCTAAAGATTGGAAGGAGTTTTGCCTGTTAGAAATGGTGGATGATAGGAGTACTGGGTTTAAATCACGGAAAATTAGGCGGAATGAGACCGGTATTTATAATGTGTTTGTGGAGTGATGGATGTTAGCTTACAAACAAATTAAACTGAAAATCTAAGAAAAAAAATACATCTGTTAATATTAATAAATAAATGATATATAAAATAACTTATATGAGGGATTTTAGCTAAATTTCTGATTCTAAAGTTTAAAATAATTAATATATGAATTTGTATATAATATGTAATTAAAATCTAGACTTTAATTATGACAATTAGAATTGAACATTCCTAATAACTAAAAAATATTTGAAATAATAAAATTTAATCCAATATGGCATCAGTAACACAAATAAGCATTTTAAGGCTTATGGAAAAAATAAAATCAAATGAAATCAGAATTCCAATTTTCCAAAGAGAATACGTATGGTCGCCTGGCCAAATCATAGATTTATTAGAGTCTATTAGAACCGGCATTCCATTGGGTGCAATTGTATTATGGAATGTACCAAATAAGTATAATGATTTATTCGAAAATTATTTCAAATTAGCGCCTGCTGGTGGAATTAAAAAAATAAAATCAAGTGATTCTTGGGAAATTGAAACAATACCTTTCAACAACCCAGTTTTTTTAAATAGTCCTAATAATTTTGAAGGCATATTAGATGGAAGACAGAGAACTGAATCAATACTCATGGCGATAGGAGGAGTTTCATATGGAAACGCTTCCCTCAAACATGCTAGAGCATATTATTTAGATTTAACTAAGGATTTTAATGGAATTGATAGCCCATTTGACTCAGTGAAAATTTCAGAAATAGAAAATGGAGGAAAATATTCAACTCTAAGTAGTTGGATATCGGATGGCAAATTTCCATTATGGTTTACTAATCCTACATTTTTTATTGGCCAATTACCAAACCCTGCGCATTATCCTGGTTCAACACCGGGCGATATTTCAAAACGCATCCAACAATTAAGTCAATATTTAAACTCATTGTCAGCTTGTAATTTAGCAGTGATTGAAATTGAAAACACTTACGATCTAAGTCAAGTATGCAGCATTTTTGAAACTTTAAATATTTCAGGTACCAAAGTATCTGCATTTGATATTACTTGTACAAATATTATTGGCAACGTAGAGAATAATAATAAACCATTAGATTTAAGAGATAGACTAAAAGATATTTTAAATAATGATCTTAATGAACCAAATTTCAGACTTACATATTTCAATAGATGGTGTGAAGATAAAAATAAGTGGACGATAATTTCACAGGCTGTTACAATGATGTATATCCTATCAGAAAATAAAAAAGCTACTTACCCTTCAATTGAACATATTGATAGTCTCAAAGGGGAGTCATTAATTAATACTCCTGAGAAATTTTATAGAGAATTATTTGACTATGCAAATGATGGCACAAATGTTCCAGGATTGCCTTCTATTACAAAATTTGAGAATTATAGTAAAGATTTTTATACAATAACAAATGGCTGTTCCAATATTAAATCATGCCCATATCCAATTTTATATACTCAATATCTAGGTTTACGATATAAAATAGATACCGATATTTCGAATATAACACCTGAGATGTTAAATGATGTTTTTAGAGTATTCTATTGGAGAGTGTGTTCCACAGCTCGATATGACCAAGGATACCTAAGCCAAGCAACAACCGATGCAAAAAATATTTGGGATTTTTTAGTTGAAAAAGATAATTATCTAATGTATGATTCTGATAAACAAACATGGTGGAGTAGACTTAATGAAGAGTTTATTAATTGGAGACAAAGATTAAATAGTCCTTCCATTGATGAACTAAACCTAGATCTTGAATCAACTAATGCGGGAGCCAAAGCTAAAACGTTTAATGCTTTACTTTTTGTAAAGAAACCAAAAGATATAAAAACAGAAAAAAATTTAGACACACTTTCAAATACTCAATTACATCATATTTTTCCAAAGAATTGGATTAAAAACAATGCAAACACAGAAGAAAATAAAAAAAGATTAACATACCCAACAGCAATTGTTCCTCTATCACAAAGTTCTAATTTGGACTGGTTAGCTGCTTCACCCGATCAACAAATTTCTCAATGGCATCAAAATCACAATTGGCAAAAATTAAGTTCTATTTTCGAATCTATTTTAATTGATCAAATATCATTTATACCACTATCTGATCCAAATCATGGGAATGCCGAAAAAAGAATTACAGATTTTTTTAATAGTAGAAAGATTTTATTGAGAGAAACACTATTACTTCTTTGCAAATGCAGCAATTTACCTGCAGACCTTGTTTATTAGCATACATATATTAATAATTTAATAATTATTTTTTTAAAAAAGTAATACCAAAAACAGAATAGTAGATAGAGTATTAAAAAATCAAAACAATATATTTAAATAAAATGTCTAGCCAAATTGCCTGGTCTTACGAGGAGCTAAAGAACTTGATTCTATCATTTGAAAAAATGACAGAAGAGCCTAAGAATTTATTTTTACAAAGCGAACTAATAAATAAACATAGCGTAAATTATAATTACAGAACCCCAAACGCAATTAAAAGAAGAATTGAGCTAATTAATTTTGCATACAAAAAAAGTAATTTAAATTATTTACAAAACTACGACTACACTATAAAGCCAGGAGGTGAAATTCTAAATTTAATAAATGAAATTATCTTAGAAATACATCCAAATCAAGATATAATTCAGTTAAGTATTAATAAATCTTTACCATATACTTTCATTAATTCAGATGATTTTGATGGATTTACAATTTATATTAGTGAAAAATTAAATGATTTTAGAAACATAATACCAAAATTCCAAGAAGATAGTGATATACTTTTTGATGAGTGTATGAGATTGCAAGAATTCATTGACGAAGTCAGTAGTAAAATATTTGACGAAGAATTCAATGTGGAACAAGAATGGGAAGATCTTGAAATTCTTTTTCAAAATAAATACCCAAAACAAAGAGACTTAATAGAAATATATTGGGGGGAATGGAGAGAGAAGACTTTACAAAAATATGAGTTTGGCTACACTAAAGATTACTTAATATCTGGAGAGGTTGACCTTGGAGATAATGTTAAGAGACATAGATATTCAAAAATACCACCTGATATTATTTGGGACCTTGTGCCAATTGAACAAAAAGGGCAAATTTTTTATATTACAAAAGCAATTGTTTGTGAGATAGAACAACTATCTGCAGTTCCATCTTTGCCTGACACAATAACAAGTCAAGAAACAGCAAAAAGAATTTTAAATAAAGAAATTGCGAAAAATCAATGGCAAAGAAGACCCGAAAACAAAAGAATTGCAAGTATAAAAGAGTTTGCAAATTCGGAGAGTAACATAATAGCAAACACACCAATGCTATTTGTAAATAAATCTGAATTTGTAAAAATTGATAAAGATAAAAATAAAGCTTTTTTCAATTTTAATTTTTTGAAAGAAAAAGGTTATTCCTATGTTGATTATAATAAATATGAAGAAATCGTAGAAGATTTACGCCCATTATGGTTAATTGATGGTCAACATAGAATAAGAGGATTGTCGAGAAGTACAACTGGATCGGAATTAACACTACCATTAGTTTTATTCCCAAGTGAATTTGGACAAGCTAATGCAGCCAAAATATTTGCTGAAATAAATACTCTTCAAACAGGACTAAAACCACTTCATACACTATTTATGCAGTATAAATTCAGCATACCTAGTGCAATAAAAAGTAGAGATTTTAAACCTTGGAAAGATGACCCCAATAAGAACGTAAATTCTAGAGCTAACAATTTGAGTTATGAATTACTAGCATTATTAACATCAAAAAAAAGTTCTCCGCTATATAACATGGTTAACTTTTTAGAACAAAATATTGTAAGCGATAAAATAGCTAAAGTTGTTAATTCTGACCAATGGGTAAACTATACTAGAAATTGGTTTATAGGGGGTCCTTTTAATGATAATATTATGGATAATAATCTAAATATTATTTACGAAGATGTTGCATCATACTTTAGTGCTTTTATAAAAAGTTGTGAAGCGAATCATGATAAACCACTTAAAGGATGGGTAAAAGAATTAAAAAGAGCAATGCCTTTAATTCAAAGAAAAACACATTTTCAAATTCTACTTTCAATTTACCCTTTAGTACGAAGAAAGTTGTTTGATAAATATTATGAAAAAGCCATTTACGATGAAAATCAATATTTTCAAATATTAAAACCACTTGCAAATATTGACTGGTATGATACAAATCTAATAAGTACGTTTGGGGGTGGTGGCGAAAAAGGGAGAAAATGTTTAGAAAAATGGATTGAAGAAGCTATTGAAAATGGCGTTTCGTATGATTATAAAGATGTAATGTCTGAAAATATAAATTCAGTAAAAGGAAAAGGGATTCTTTCTTGTCCTGGCAGTTGTGAAATTATAAATATAAGTGACTCAAAATTTCCTACTAAGCAACATAAAGTTGAATTGATTTCATATCGTCCTTATAATTCAATGATGACAGCAACATGGACAATTTATGATGAACTAGCAACAGACCTTTTCGGTCCAATTAAAAAGGCTTCAAGAAGAGAAAATGGAAGTGATAAAGACTTTTCAACTTTAGTTATTGATGTAACAAAAGAAACAAAAAAAGTTTTAGATAAAGTGCAATATCTTAAAATTCGTGTAGAATGGTACAATGCAATTAATCCTAATAGTCATAGTGAAATACTACTAATGAAAAATTAATTCTAGTGTTTCCTTGAAATTTAACTTGTTTTTCTCAGAGAAATCTATTTTCAAATTTTCAATTATATATTCACTTGGAATATTTATTTGAGAAATCTCAGAAGATGAATAAAAACATATTTTTTTATCTAATACTTTAATAGATTTATTCACCCCTCTCATTAGAACCGGATATACTCTATCCCTGAAAATTTCCAAAATATTTTCAGGGAGTAGATTTTCAATTGATTCTACTAATTCCAATAAACTAATACCCTGCTCATTTATATTTAAGGATACTGAACAGATTAGATAATTTAAATCAATAAAGTTTAATTGGGCAATATCATAAAATGTATGAATATTATTGTCTTTTATATTAGTTTTAATTTCGATAGAAAAATCATTCTTTTTAAAAAAATCAATTAATCCGCTGGTTTCATTTGTCTGATAAAATTTTAGCAAATCAAAAAGATGATCTGGCTTTATCTGTATAAAGTCTTTAATAAATAGAAGCTCTCCAAATAGACCTAAAGTTCTAATATAAGAAAGGTCTTCGCTTTTAAAAACTTCCTCAATTTTATCGAGAATTAATTTTAATTTAAGTGATGTAGGTTTTTGCTTTAAAATTCTAATTATTAAATCTATTATTTCTTCAGAATTACTCGAGGTTATAGATAAGCGATATGAATTCTTTAAAGTTTCTCCGCTTTTTAATTCAATTGTCGGCTTAAAATCAATTTGTACTTGATTCTTGTTTTCTATAATTATTTGTTCAACACCCGATAATATTAAACCATAAAATCCCTTATGATAAGTTTTTCTAATATTATTTGTAATTTGACTTATAATCAACCTATTCCTCATTTATAAAATTTTGCTTGTTGTATAAAACTCTAAATTTTGGGCCTTCAGTATTAAAACTGACTAAATAAGTAAGCATCGGGTAATCTGGATTAAAATATCCTACTTCGTCTTTTTCAAATTCTATTTGTTTATCGCCAAATGTTCCTATATAATTTGGATCAAATTCATAAAAAACAATCAACATGTTTTCATTTCTATCTCGCTTAAACTCATCTTTATGTGATTTAAATTGATGCCATTCATAAGATTTATCAATAAATTTATCACCTAAATAATTATTCGCACTACCACCTTCAAACCGGCTAAAAATAATTTTTTCACAAGCCGCTGTTTTCATTTCTGAAATACTTGACTTTTCCTTATCACTTATGAATTTTCTTTTATAAGTTCTGAAACGATTACCAACTTTTCGCATTATTGCAACATTGAAAAATGGAACATTGTAATCAATTTTGTTTTCGTCATACTGTATTTTCCATAATTCTAAGTACGATTTTAAATTTTGAGGACTGAGAAAACTTGAATCTTCAGGTATATTCAAAGCGTTCAATAATGACAACAAATAAGTATACGGAATATTGTAAAATAAATCTGCTCTATTTAAATGATTTTCAATATGCTCAGAACAATTCTGACTTAACCCCTTATTCCATTTTAAAAATATTTCATGATTTTTTTGAATGGCATCTTGTGCTAACTGCCCCTCAAAAGCACCTACGGGCTCCAGTAAAAGTTGTACTTCACCTGAATAATCGTATTTTCTTTCAGAAGTCAAGAAATATGACTTATTAGGACTTGTTGCCCTAAATAATGTATTTGAAAATAATTTGTAAGCTGTTGAATCAGTTGAAGCGTTATTTAAAATATTATTTTTTATAATTTTTCTAAACATTATATCCGCTTCAGCAATTTGTTTGAATGTATTTTCGACTTGCCTATGAATGTATAATTGACATAAATCAATATATTTCAACTTATGTCCAAACCATCTATTCATTTGCATAGCAGTGTCTCCAATTGTCTGGGTACTAAATCTTGTAAATACGGTAACTGCTAAATTTTGAAGTGTTACTCCTCTTGCTAACTTATGCCCTCCATTAAAAACACATATTTTTTTTACATGCTTATCTTCTTTAAAGTCGAAATCCTCATGCCAATGTAATTGTTCTATTTTTTGATCAGAATTTAAAGTTATTACAAAATTAGATTCATCAGTTAGCTTAAATAAAATTCTAAATATATGAGGAATATAATCTGTTAAATCATTAAGTAAAATTGGTTCGGGATTTCTTAGATTCAATTTTAATGTCCTTTCATTTATTTTACTTAATGTATTTCTAAATAAAACTAGCTTCCCCATTTCATAGTCGCTTCTAATAATTTTAAATATTTTTTGGATGATTTTAGTGATATCATTCTGCTTATCTTTAGTAAAATATATATGCCACATCATAGTGTGATAGGGATATATTTCATCAATTTCATTAAAATTGAAATCATTAATACTAATCTCTTTTTCTTTTGAAAACCTATACCATTTTATAGCAGCACCTAAAATAAAATATACACAAGCTTCTTTAAAGTTGTGAGGAATTAATCTATTATTATTATACGAATCGATTTCATTTTGGATTAATTCATCCAATTTAGGAGAACCTTTTTCGATTTGAATTATTTCGTTATCTAGTGGTGAAGTGATTTGAATTGTTTTTCCATTTTCTTCAGATTTTAAATATATAGGCCAGTCGAAATTTTTTAAATTTGTAATTAGAAATTTACTGTGTTGCAGAAAATATTCTTTCAACCCTAAATAGCTAATCGAATTACCTTTTGAATCTTTTTCAGTATCAAGTAACCACACGAAATCTTTAGGGTAGCCTACTATACTTTTGGGATCTGATGCAAAACAGGCTTGTGGAGTTGCAGTATATCCTACATATGAATTCTTTTTTATTTGATTTCGCAACCTTATAATAGCTTGATTTGTTGGAGACCCACCTTTTCCAGGTTTATTGTCAGGTGTAACACTATCAACCTCATCATCGATTATTAAAGCTTTAATATCATCATATCGAGATGGTTGAACTTCAAGCTGATTATAATACTTATTTAGATCACTTATCACCTTTTCAATAACTTTAGTATGCTTTTTAATGCATAATATTGTTTTTTTTCTTTGTTTGGTATGTCGATCATATTTCAAAATATTATTATCCCAACTTGAAGAACTTTTCCCATATTCATCAACTGCTGTTATTGAATCAATTAATGAATTTCCACTAATATTAAATGAGCTATTTAATCGATCTTGTGTTTGCTCTCTGAGCGAATCATGACTTCCAGCAAGAATAATAACGAGATTATAACCTTCAAATAGTGCCATTGAAATCAAAGCCATCATACTCATGGTTTTTCCACTTTGCACTTTCCCAATTACAATTCCCTGTTTATTTTGATTTTCATCTTGCCAAACTTTGGGATTAGTACATCTATCTAAAATTCTTGCAGAAGACTGAATTACACTTTCTCTTGCAATACTTGAAAAATTATCTTTTTGGAAAGAGTTTGTAACAAGTTGATTCAAAAAAGCATTTTTCATGCTCAAAGCATCTTTACTTACCCAATTTAATTCTATCGATTTATTTAAATCAATGTTACTTATTTTATCATCGTCCTCAATTTCTTCGTCGACATACTGTAATAAATCTCCTGGAATTGGATAGACTTCTTTAATGTCATCACGGCTGATGTCTATACCTAATTGTTTGCCTTGCAAAATAGTTTCATTGATAAAGTCTTCATACTCATTAATAGTCATAATTGAAGCAAAATCTTTCGCCCTTACTACGCGTAAATATGTCAATTTATCAATTTGCATTTTCTATTAGTTATTATCACATTGAATACATTATACTTAACGCAAAAAATTGAAGTATACCATATTCAATGCTTCTTTCGAGAATTTTGTACAAATTTCAGAAATTCGCTAAATTAAAATTAAGAATAATTGCAATATTTTAGTTGAATTTTTCGCAAAACGGCAACCGTTATTAGAGCTAATTTTCTTTTTAATATTTATTCAAAATCTAAACCAATCAACCAGATAGGAACTGTTATAACTTTAGCAAATTCCGATATTATTTCTACAGTATTATTAAAAGTAACAATACCGTCACTCAAATGAGCCTGCAGATTTCCGTCAGGGACAATATAAATTAACACATCTACATTTGTTAAAACATTTGCCTTTAATACTTTAAAAAAATCCCTGTATGCTAAAGCCCAATTTCCGAATTGTATTTCCCCTAAAATAATTGGACTCTTTTTTTCTGCGGGCAAATCAATTCCAAAACTATTACCATCAATGAGGTTTAATTTTTCAGCAAGTTGCTTATACATAACATTCCTGGGATTTGTTAAAAACTTTTTCCACTCTTTTATACCGTCATGTAAATGTCTTTTCCCAAAACATAGATTTCGAAAGTTAATTAAATTGTATTCATTGTCAATTAAGCCAAAATCAAAACCATTTGTTTGACCACTTACAAAGTAAACTCCGTCTAGCTGATTAACCTCGAACTCAATATTATTAACTTTTTTAAGAAGTCTTCTTATTTGCTTATTAAGTGAAGCAGCTGTAATGCCCTTTAAATTTACACCGCTCTTTACCCTATCCGAAACCTCAACTTCAATTTCTTCTTGTAGTGCATTGTAAAATAAATTATTAATATAGCTATAATTCTTTAGTATACCTTCAGAATGATGGTGAAAAAATTGATTACGAATTTTCAGCTTTATTTTTCTCATTTAACTAATTGAATTAATGACTGTCCAATTTTTTCAACTACCCCAATTACTAGAGCGTTCCCCATCAAAAATGCTCTTTTTGCATTAGTGATATTTTCAATTTTTGTAAAATTATCAGGGAACATATTCAATCTTTCTAATTCAACGGGAGTCAATCTTCGTAATTTTCCATTCTGTTCAATTAGATGTTTAACTCTTGAAGGAGACTTCCCACCTTCGGATGTAATAATTGTTCTAGAGGGTAAATCAAGGTCATCAATCAAGCTCATTGCACCTTCACTGAATATATAAGAATGTCCTGACTTTGATATTCGCTCTTTTCGCTTTGCTCCTTTAGCTGTTTCCCATTTTACTTTATCATTTAAATCTAGCCAGAATTCAGAAGGAACATCTTTTTCATTTTCCAAAACATCCCTGATAGTTTTCTCGAATTTTATAACAGCTGGTTTGACTTCGCACGTAAAGACTTTTCGATTTGAAGCTATTCCTGAATTAAAAAAAATTGATTTGCCATTTGAAGAGCCATATTTTTTTGAAACTTGTTCTAAGTCACCAGACAATTCAAACTCTGCAGAGACATGCTTAGGAGTACAATTAAATGCTGAACCTAAAACCCCCTTAGTCTCCAACCAATCATTATTACTACACTTACTTTTTTTCTTGTTAATTATTGTATTTTCAAGATATCCGACAATAAAAACCCTTCGTCTTCTTTGCGGGAAACCATACTCAGCGGCGTTTATAATTCTCCATTCGACTGTATAACCCAAATCATTTAGAGAAGCCAACATAATTGCAAAATCTCTTCCCTTTTTAGAGACTGGACTCTTAATCAATCTATCTACATTTTCTAAAATTAAATATTTAGGTTTATTTTTTCCTAAGTCAGAAAGTATTCTCTCAATTTGCCACCATAAAACACCTTTCTTACCTAGCAAACCCTTTGAAGACCTTAGTGAATTTGCAACAGAATAATCTTGACAAGGAAAGCCGCCTACAAGCATATCACATTTTATCTTTAAGTCATTGACAGATAAATTTGAGATATCTATATTAAAATGTCCATCAGAGCCAAACTGTCTTTCGTATATCAATGATGCGAATTGTGTCTTTGTTGAAGGTTCCCATTGGTTACTATAAATAACTCTATAATTAATATCCTCTTTAAGATTTTTTTTATAATTACTTGTTGCTGATTTTTTTTTATTCCATCCTTCAAGCCCTAATCTAAACCCTCCAACACCCGCGAATAACTCTATCACTTTTATTTCCTTCATTTTAAAACAATTGAAACCAAAAATACTAAAACCGCACTTATGATTTATTTAAATTACTTGATGTTATAATATATAATCTACCTAGTTACAAGAATGGGAATATAATATACATTAACCAACACTATAAAACAGTAAAATGATACAAATTCAACATCAAAATGCTTAACACATTGAGATTCAATTTAAAAACAAGGAATTGCCAGCTCACTTCGTTCGCTGTCATCTTTTCCAAATTATAGATAGTCTCGGATTTGTCGACTGCGTCGACATCCTCGCAGTTCGCCTTACCCAAAGCCTTTCAAACAATTCGCTTCGGGATTGCCAGCTTAGTTCAGTCTCGGATTTGTCGACTGCGTCGACATCCTCGCAGTTCACCTTACCCAAAGCCTTTCAACCAAACGCTTCGCGTTCAGTTGGCTTTTTTAACGCTCATTTGCTCATTCAAGCAAGCTTGATTCGCAACTTCGCATTAAAAAAGCCTATCACTTACGTGACAGGCTTTGTAGCGAGACCGGGATTTGAACCCGGGACC
>JACCDK011109799.1_pt1 | contig 12335 bp, 12 predicted proteins | sample 7445871 | NCBI WGS metagenome assembly JACCDK01 (sample SAMN15323436, study PRJNA562643) | freshwater metagenome | isolation source: river surface water | place: USA:Blue River Watershed | collected 2017-08-15
GGAATGTCATCGCGCGTGATTAACTCATTAATGACAAAACAGATATTTTCAACACTACAAAATGACCGTTTATTCTCAAAAGCTGCAAGCGGCCAAGGCAAACCCCATTTGGCCAATTTATAAAGTAGATTCAGATTACCCTTGTTCCCTGGCCCATGAATCATACAGGGTCTAAGGATATACACGCGCTTTCCAGCAGGAATCTTTTTGGACTTAATGTAGTATTCAGCTAGTAATTTACTTTTACCGTAATGGGTTTGCGGGAAAGGTTCAACACCCTCAGTTAATGAAAAGTCAAGAGAGTCTGCAACCGCTTTTACTGAACTTATCGTGATAAATACTTTCGCTTTTGACTTTAAAAAAGAATCATAAAGACGATTACTGAATTTTTCGTTTACTTCATAATAATCGGAGGGTTCTGATATGTTTTTTACATCATGAGCTTTTCCTGCGAAATTAATATATGCATAAATATCTGACTCAAAAGTTAAAACTTTTGTGCCTTTGGGAATTTCATTTATATTATAACCATCTTTTAGAAATTTAATTAAATTAAACCCTAAAAAACCAGTAGAACCAAATAAATTAATTTGAAATTTTCTCAAAATTATATTGGGTAATTCTAGCTAATGTATATGAATTATCTTCAAATCTTTTATTGTCGAAAAACCATCCCCATTTATTAAAATAATATATCGAAGATTTTAACATACTTTTTAATGTCACCACGTTAAAAAACGACTTAAAACTATGATTATGGATAACATCAATATATGGAACAATCACAGTTCTAAAACTTTTAGATCTAACTTTCCTGCAAATATCAATATCTTCAAAATACATAAAGTAATTTTGATCAAATCCATTAATCATCTCAAAAATTTTATTGGGAAATATCATAAAACAACCACTCAGAAATGGTACATCCAATATGAAATTATATTTGTAATAATCTAAGGTATAGTTATCAATAAGAATATTTAAATAGGGAATTCTCCTAGCTAATAATGTTAGTGGAGATGGCAATAGTTTAGCTAACCTCTGATTTCTACCATCTGGATAAAAAATAGATGGCATAACAATACCAATATCAGAATTCCTAGATAAGTAATCTACCAATTTTTCCAAGTTTTGTGGACTAAACTGAATATCTGGATTACAAACCAAAAAATATTCTGAAAGCTTCCCAAAAACCTTAAAATTATTATTATGACCAGTACCAAAACCAGGATTGGAGGGGTCGTGGTAGTATTGAAAAGGTAATCCGTCGAATATCGTCAAATCATTCATTCTAAATTTTGAATGGTCTCTAAATACAAATAAGTAGTCTCCATCAAAATTAATGAAAGGGCTTATAAGCTTCTTAAGTAAAATAAACTCAGGATTAAATAAGATAACAGAAATTATAACACGAGGCATACTTACTTTGATATTTTTGAATCAAAATTAAATTCTATTATTAACCCTTAAAATCAACGATTTAATAAAATAAACAAATACTTTAATTAAATATAAATAAATTAACCACTTCCAAAAAGTGAACGGGCTCATTTTAATCATCAAAATTAAAAGTGTGAATTGAAGAGCGAAATCAGCCTTTTTAAATAAAAAACCAACTAATCTTAAAGAAAAAATCAAATAAAGAACCAAAAGAATTGCTCCAAAATACGAGAGCTGAATAAACTGAGAAACTAAATAAAAGCCCCCCATCGGATAATAATTTTCGCCTAGCTTTTGATTGATTAAAAGTGTATCAAAATGACTAGTATCCAAATAAGTTGAGTAATTTAAATAAAAAATTAAATATTTGGGAATCACTAAAAATGGCTGAAAAAATGAACTAAATGAGCTAAATAAAGCGATATCTATTGGGGTCTTTGCTGATAAAATTTGTAATGAGCCAAGTGATCCATTTATTCCTTCACCTACAAAACCAAACAAAAATAATGACTCAAATAATGAGTTAAAGTTAAAAATATCACTCCTTATTGATGCAACTAGAAAAATACAAATAGTTCCCATTGAAATCATCCAGAAGTTAAATTTCTCTCTTCTAAAAAAATGAATTAAAAAAATTGCAGCAAAAGTACTTCTACTACTATCAATAAACATTAGAATAAAATTTAGAATTAAAAATTTATAATCCTTTTTTGAGCCATCCAAAAAACTAATTAAAATAGAAAACCAAAGTAATCTTAAAAAACCAGCAAATTGCGCCATAACTGATTCTCTATCTTCCACCCAAGGAAAGAAGAAAAAAACTATGCAGCAAATCAAAAATACGAAATAAACAAAAAAATGATTTTGCCTTTTATGTGATACATATCTAGCTTCGATTGAATACCTAAACTTACTTAACTCGAATAAAAAGGCAATAATTATTGAAAAAACCTGGAAAATAATGTAGTCATTTAGAACAAAATCATACTTTAAATGGCCTAATTCAAATATTCTAATATAGAAGAATGAAGAAACGCCATAAAGTATGAAGCCAAAAATTAGGGTAAATGTTAATTTGAATTTTTTTAAAAATATCATGTCAGCTGATTTGACAGAATAAAAATTCATTTCCAGAATTACTTATTGCCATTAAGGTATATCCTCTAACTTTAAAAAGTTTTAAAATTTTAAAGTAACTTGGAATTCCATTTTTTACAAATCTTGGATGCATTTCAACACAAATTTGGGAGGGCAAAACACTGCTATTCAAAATATCTGGTAACACTTCAAATTCCACCCCTTCTACATCCATTTTTAAAATATCAACCTTATCAATTAACAAATCTTGACAAATAGTGGTCCAATTTTTAAAATCCGAGTAATAAAATTCATTTGAGGTATTTTCATGTTTTACCAAACTATGAGAAATATGATTTTCATTAAGAGGTTTATAGAATTTCGCTTTTTTGTTTGAGGTAAATATTCCAATAGGATAGAAATGGAAATTTCTGTCCAAATTTAAATTAGAAATGTATTCGGATACGCTTGAAGTTGGATCGAACATATAAACTTCACAATTAGTCAATCTATTTAATTCAGAATCAAAAGAAATATCATCACCAATACCAAAAGAAAATACATGTTTTATATTTTCAAGGTTCTTTGTATTTATGTAAAAACCTCCATACTCTGAACCAATAAACTTAATGTATCTAGATTTTTTGTTTAACTTAAATTTTATGAAAATTATTACTCTCACACAAAACAGGTAAAAATAAAACAAACGAAATACAATTTTTTTCAAGATTATGACTAAAACCATTTATTTTTTAAAGCTATAATTTTATTAACAAATAATTCATTTGGATATTCTGAATGTTCAACTCTTGGTTCTGCCAAATACAAAATAAATTCACTTTCTGTCAGTGAAAGTTTATTTAAAAAAAAGTTTAAATCATGAAGTAACTCTTTTCGAGTATAAACAGGGGTATTTAATAATTCAACACCTTGACTCCTAGATATTTGATTTGAAGCGATTAAAGAGGAGATGTGAGACTTTCTTTTATCTATATTGAATTTTATCGGTAGTATTAATCGCTGATAAATTTTAGTAATTAGAGACTCTTCATGCTTACGTTTGGGGGGTGAATAAGCAAAATTTTGAACTAAGAATTTTTCAGCATCACTTTTATTGTAATCAAAATAGTCTAAAGCTGAAATCCATTTTATTCCGAAAAAATTTTTATTAATTATCACTTCAAGAGTACTCATGAATGGATAATTTAAATTTGAGTTTTGATTATACTTTTTTACAATTGATTTTAAATTTTTTGCGTCGTGCTTAAGATATAACCAACTTTCTGGCATTATATTTTCGCTTGATATATTAACACCATGAAAAATCGGCAAATTCCCGAGACGACGGGATTCTTTAAACATGGTTGCAAAAATTGCATGATCAGATGCCCCCTCTAAATCAACAACATTAGCTTTCATCAAAGAAAGTTGAAGCATCTTAAAAGAATTCCAATCTAATACTTCGTTTTTAAATTTTAGTCCTAATAAATTTACTAGGTTAAATATATTTTTTGAAGCAAGCGGTGAATTCCAATGATTATCCAAGTGAATAGAATTCAGAGTTAGACCATAATCAGAAAGCAAATATGCTAAATAAGAGCTATCTACGCCTCCCGAAAGTCCAACTAATATTTCATTTTCATTTTTTTTGAGTTTATCCAAATAAATAAAAAAATCTTTTTTGGAATTTTCAATTCGTTGCTTATTTGTACTGATTTTTTCTATTGCATTATGACAATGATTACATCCATCAATTGTAAAAACAATATTTGAATCTGTATCATCCATTAAACATCTTTTGCAAACGTTTTTAGGCTTAATAAGATGATTTAAATCTAATTCATCAGAATTTAAAAAATTATATATATCAACTATTTTACTCACCGTGAAAAAGAATTGTTTATTAGTTTTTGACTACCATTTAAAATTGTGCTAGAAGCCGTAAATATTGTTGTAGCGTTTACACCAAATCGCTTAAGTGTATCAATATCGTTCAAATCTCTTACCCCTCCACAATAATTAATATTTGTTTTGATTTTTTTCTTTTTTATCAAATCTAACAGTTCAAGATCTGGACCCATTAAAGTGCCATTTAAATCAATGTTATTAATTAAAAGTTCACCCGGCAATAGTTCATCTTCTAAATCAAACTTCTCGAGTGATATAACTGATCTCCCTAAATATTGGATAAAATAATTGTTGTCTTCTTTCTTTATATCTAAACACAAGGTTACTCCTTGTCGTCCCAAGAATTTCAAAATATTAGAATATTCAATCCTATTCTCGAAAAAAAGATCCCTTATACTAATTCTTTCAAATCCAATTTCTATAATTGATTTTGCTTGTGACAATAATTTAATTCCGCCAGCATAACATTTCGGTTTCCAAGAGGATTCTGAAAGTGATTTTAAATATATCATTTCAAAAGAATCTACAAACCTAGAATTATTAACAATTAGGATCTCGTCATATTCAAATTGATCAAAATGATAAATTGAATTCATAGGACAACCTAAATATAACTTTTTATCAAATTTATATGTAGTAAATGAAACTTTATCCTCAATATAAACACCGCAGTTAATTCTCATTGATTATAATTTTGAAATAAAAAAATTACGCCATTTTTGATGACTTTTTTCTGGGTGAAATTGAAATCCAAATATATTTTCACTTTCAAAATAAGCTAAAAATGATTGACCGCTGGACAATTCAACAACTAAACAATTCTTAAAATCTGCTATGGAAAACTGCGTTATACCATAACCATGGGAAAAATACGCTTTATCAGAGATATTCAATCCGGGAATTAGTAATTCTCTATATCCAATAAATGTTTTTGTAAATTCAGGCTCAAAATCAAGTTTTTGAACATTTCCATTCAAAAAACCCAGTAAATCATTAGAGGATTCTTCAGTATACGAAAAAAACATTTGCATTCCAGCACAAATTCCTATAATCTTCACATTTCGTTCATTAAGGCCCGATAACCATTTTTTTAAACTTATCATATATTTCTTGTCATCCAACGATAAGCCTGAAACACCACATATAACCAAGGTAGAGGTGGTTACTTCCTCATTGAGCGAAACTTGAATCGAACCTATATCATTTTGTGCAAGAAAATTTTCAAAAGAGCCAATATTTGAAACCGTTGGATTAAATAAACTCACTAACTTTTTCATAACATAGTTTTTAGTTTATCTGATAAAAATTTGATGTCCAACAAAAAATTATTTTGTGAGTATTCGTTCAATATTTCTTTTCTAAATAGTTCTATTCGTTTCAATAAAAAGGAATCCTTATTGTGAAGTAAATTAATAAGATTAACTAATTCAAGATGATTATTGAACAAAATTGGGTTGGCCGTTATTTGCTTGTTACCGACTGTATTCATTAAAAAAACAGGGATCCCCAAGGTTGCTGCTTCTATAACTACAAGAGCAGCCCCTTCATAATGAGATGGTAAAACTATTAAATCATTCAAAGAAATATCATTATAAGGTGACAAAGATGAACTTCGAATGATTACCCCACTTCTTTTTATTCGTAACTCTAATCCTTTTGACCGACACTCTCCTATCAAAAATATTTCGTGTTGTATTAATTTTTTCAGCTCTATAAAAAAACTAACATTTTTCTGTTGGTCATCGACTCTTCCAACATAAAAAACCCTCATTTTCTTAGAGTATACATTACTCGCACATAACGAACTATTTAATACAATATTCCTAATTACAAAAACCTCTTGTTTAGGAAATCGAATTTTTAAATAAGATTTTTGCTCTAGTGAACATGTAATAAATGAGATGTTATTCCTGGATAACAAAAATTTATAAACGAAATTTTTTACTCGAGGAAATTTTACTTTAAAATAATACAAGTCAAAGCCAAATGGCGTGTAAACAAGTACATTTTTAGCTATTAGAGAAACACCAAATATAAAAAATAAATTCTGTCTAGGTGAACCTGCACTAACAATTACAGTACCATTTAAAAACCTATAAAAAATATCTAAACTAAATTGATTAACAATTAATTTAGTTTGTTTAAACTCCTCAAATATCTTTTTGAACATATACTCGTGCCCACTAATTACATTTGAGTTTAAATAAAATATTGTCACGAAAACTCCTTTTTTATAAAATAACCTAATTCAGACCAAACAAATAAATTTGAAATACTTAGATTGGACTTAGGCAATACTCGATTGTTGTTACTAAGTACAAAATCTAAATTACAATTTTCCTTGGGGTCAAAATATTCAACATTTAATCCATAAAATTCCTTAAACACATCAATATCACTAGCATAGGCTTTACCTGAAAAATAAAGTGATTCAATTATAGGAAGTCCAAAACCTTCACATAATGAAGGCATAATTATTCCTCGAGATTTCATTATAAACTCTACAATTTCATTTCGCGAATCCAATCTTCCCTTGATTTCGATATTATTCAATTTTTTTTTTGTGCTTATATCAGAAATGATTTTCAAATTATAGTCCCGATTTTGATTGAAATAATTAATTAAACTATCCAAATTTTTATGTTTCCTGTTATTACCAACATATAAAAAATAATCCTCTTTAGTTCTATTTCCAATTTTAGATGATTCAAAAATCCCATTTGGTATTACATATGCTTCCTTATTAAATAGTTTTTTAACATCTCCCGCTACTGAATAAGATGGGGTAATTATAAAAATGCTTTTCCGACTACATAAATTGTATTTCAACAGATTGAATAAAATTCTAGCCTTTATAAATGAGAACCTACTAAAAAAATAATTAGATTTATTTATTGCCATTAAATCATGTACAATGGTATATATCTTGATATTGGAAGGAATAAAAAAAGGGATAAAATAATGTGGAATAAATATTACATTTGGCTTAGTTCGCAATAAAAAAAAGTAAAATCTTAAATGATCTAAGATATTATAATATGAACTAAATTTAAATTGATAATCCTCATTGGTACGTTTACCGTATTTAATTAAGGAGACAGAGTTTAATTTTAATAATTCAGAAAGATATTTATTTGCCACCTGGCCAATTCCTGTATAATTATCACTAATTGTTAAGTCAAAACAAATTTTCATTAATTATTTTTATTTGTAAGTCTTATATAATTATCATAGAGACGATCTAATATTCTCTCGTAAGAAAAATCTAAATTATCACTAACAATTGGTTTACTTAGTAAATCATTTATTTTTTCTGAGATGGAAAAAAGATTAAAATTGGAGATTAAGCTTATCTGCTTTGACTTCAAATGACTTGTATCTTCACCTAAATTTAAAATAATGTGTTTATTGAATTTTAATGCTTCAAAAATTGAAGATGTGGATTTTGGCCAAATGTGAATATTTATTTTACTATATAGATAATTTAATTGTTCAAAATTTAAATAGTTTTCATAGTGCAAGATTCTATTTTCTTTCTCTATAATTCTTTTCAATTTAACATTTTCAATAGGGCCTATAATTAGTAACTTTAACTTGTAGTTATTTCGGCAACTCAATAAAAAACCAGCAATTATTGATTCTAAATTTTTCGAAGTATCAAAATAACCCGAAGTCATAATATAGTATGAACTATTCTCTATTATGAATGGTAATTTAGAGTCTAATTTAAAATTACTCGAGTACCCAAGGTGCTCCATATTAATTTTTTCAACATCAACCTTATATATGCGATTTAAAAGGTTTAACGCCGCAGGTGTAACAATTCGAATTAAGCTAGACTTTTTTAAACTGTATCTAATAAATGGATAGGTGAGCAAATAAAACCTAAGTTTACCTAAAAAAGATTCAGGAATTTTTTGTAATTCATGGTCATAAATAATTGGTATTTTCGATTCAGAAGCCCAATATATTGCTAATATGGATACTAGCTGTTGTGCATCAAAAACATGAACAATATCAGGTGAAAATCTGATTAACTCCTTTAAGTAATTGATAATAACAATGTCTTTATATTTAAAGAGGGGCCTAAATCTTAAAACATTGTATTTCCCAGAATCACTAATTTTACTCTTATTTTTCTTTTGTGGCAAATTACAATTAGAGGTAAATATTATATGATCAGTTTCATTATTTTTAAGATAATCTGCATAAGCATGCTCTCTATAATAAAACGTTTCGTCAAAAAAACCTGTAATAATTGCTACTTTCAAAATTCGTTATTTCTAAAAAAATCAACAATCAGATTAATTATTATTTCTTGATCTTCCTGAGTTAACTCTGGATAAAGTGGGATTGAGATAATTTTCTTAGAAAATTCCTCCGCCATTGGGAAATCACCCTGCTTATAGTTCAAATGATTATATGCTGGAACAAATGGCAATAATGTAGGATAGTGAATTGCAACTTGGACACCGTTAGCTAGTAAATAGTCTTTAAGCTGATTTCTATAACTTGTCTGCAAAACAAATAAGTGAAAACTATGACTGCAGTTATATCTTATTATTGGTAAAATTAAATCCCCAACATTATTTAGTTTTTGAGTATAATATTTAGCCTTTTCTTCTCTCAATCTTGTCCACTCTGAAATATATTTCATTTTGACAGACAATACCCTTGCCTGAATAGCATCAAGCCTACTATTTAATCCTTCTATATTATGAGCATGCTTAACAAGAGAGCCATGATTTGCAATCATCCTGCATTTCAAAGCTAAATCTTCGTTATCCGTAACTATACAGCCGGCATCCCCATATGCACCTAAATTTTTACCAGGATAGAACGAAAAAGATGAAGCAATACCAAAAGTACCCACATTTCTACCATGATATTTAGTGAAATGTGATTGAGCACAATCTTCGATAATAAATATATTATTAGATCGCGAAATTGAGATAATTTCATCTAATTCACAAGATTGTCCATATAAATGAACAAGGATAATTGCCTTTGTCTTGCTATTAATTTTGTTCCTTAAATCATCTACAGACATTGTATATGTTAGTGGATCTATATCTGCAAAAACTACTTTTGCTCCAGTCAAAGAAATCACCTCTGAACTTGAAATCCAACTATTACAAACAGTGATTACTTCATCCCCTGGTCCAATACCTAATGCTTTCAAGATAATGAACATCGAGTCTGTTCCATTACCTACACCAATACAGTGAGAAGCTCCAAGCTGACTTTTAAATTCTTCTTCAAATTTTCTAATTGATGAGCCTCCAATAAAATCAGTGTTTATTAGTGCCCCCAAAACTGCATCGTCAATTTCACTTTTAATTGACAAATACTGGGATTTTAAATCTACAAATGGTATCAAATTAATTTTTGGGTTTTCGTATTACATTATAAATTTTTTCAATCAATTGTATTGACATATATCCATCAAAGGCACTGGCCTCAATAGGAGCATTATTTTCAAGAACATCAATTATATTTTTGTAAACTAAATCATGATTCGACATTGAACCGACATAATTACCATAATTATTTGGCGAATTCCCCTTGGGTAAATTTTCTATCTGAATACCTTCAATTGATTGATATTCCAATTCATTCAAATATTGACCACCTATTTTCACTGTACCTTTCGTCCCAAAAATTGTTAACGATCCCTCCATATTTTTCTTGAAGGAATTAACGGTGTAATTTATAGTACCTAGAGCACCATTCTTAAATTTCAAACAAACAACACCGGTATCTTCAAACTCAATATTTTTTTTGTGGACAAAACTATCCGAAAAGCCAAACACTTGACTGATATCACCGGCAAACCAATATAGCAAATCTATGAAATGACTAAATTGTGTAAAAAGTGTTCCTCCATCCAAATCGTTTGTGCCCTTCCAAGAATTTTTGTAATAATCTTCATTACGATTCCAGAAACAATTTAATTGAAAATTAAAAATATCGCCTAGGGAACCATTATTTAAGAGCGATTTAACTGCTGCAACTGGTGGATTAAACCTATTTTGTTTTACTACAAATAAGCGTTTGTTGTTTTTCTCAGCAGATTCCAACATTTTGCCCGCATCAATTACATTTAATGCTAAAGGTTTTTCACATAATACATTGTAACCGTAATTGAGGCATTCAATTGACATTTGAGCATGCAAACCATTGGGAGTACAAATAGAAATAACATCAATTTCTAAATGATCATTAAGCAATTCAATTAATGAAAAATAAATATGTAAATTTTCTTTCTCATCTAAATCATTAAACACCGAAATATCATTATCACAGACGGCCACAAGATTACCTAATTTTCTTATTTGCTCAATATGTCTTTTGCCAATTCTTCCACATCCAACTACAGCAAATTTTAATTTTGATTTCATTAGCTTAAATTTTTTTTAAGAGTTTTGCTGGATTCCCAACATATACACCTTTTACATTTATGTCTTTTGTTACCACAGAACCAGCTCCAATTACTGTACCAGAACAAATTCTTACAGGTAAAATAGTGGCATTACTACCAATGGAGACATCATCTTCAATTAATGTATTTAACCATTGTTTTTTATCACCCATTGCAGGTGCATTATATTTAAATTTATCATTAATAAACATCACTCCATGACCTATAAAAACGTTGTTCCCAATATTAACATTTGAACAAACAAAGGTATGACTTTGTATTCGAGACGAGTTTCCAACTACAACATTACTTTGTATTTCAACAAAAGGTCCTATCATAGTGTTATCTCCAATTTTGCAACCATATAAGTTTACCGGTTCATAGATTAAACAATTTTCTCCAAGAACAACATCAGATTTGATCATAATTCTTTATTAAATATTTTTTTTAGTGAAAAACAATATTCCTCAAAAGTGGGTAAATAAGGTTGAATATCATTAATGTTTAAACCTTTAAAATCTTCAAAATCACTATAAACGATTCCACATCTTTTTTCATTAATTAAGCTCTCGACCACAAGTGAATCTCCAGCCTTTACTACAGGGATTACTCCCGCAATCAAATATTCGTAAAATCGATTCGGAATGTTAAATTTATCAAAATATGATACATTTTGTCCGGATTCGTAATTATGTAGAATACCGAAATCATATTTACTTAAAATGGTGTAAGAATCACTTGGATGATTTTTGAAATCCAAAATTCCTTTAATTTTAAATAACCCCCTTGATTTTACTTCAAGTTCATGATACAAATTCAAGCCTTTTGATGTAGGTATTATTTCAGCTGTATAGAGATCTATACAATATCCTTTGGATATAATTGATTCAATCAGTTTAATATAATATTGTCTCGCTCCACTCCTAATATTCCCTAATTCAGAAAATACCCTACCCGATAGAATAACAAAATGTTTGTTATTTGACTTGAGGGAATATTTCTCATCTTTTCTAACGTTACTGACGTAATTTTTACCCCTCCAATCTTCATCAAGGTCGAAATAAATCTCTTTTTTACTTAAATCAACAGAATATTTATTATTGAAGAACTCAAGATTAAACCTTGAATTAAAGATAATTGCATTTGACTTATTCAAAGATTGTATTTCTGGGTACCTGAAATTCTTTCTAGTTTCTTTTACAGCCCTTACTAAAATCTTGTTTTTGATAAATGGCAATAGAACTACCGTTAGGTGATCCGACCTATCGTAGTCATTATAGCTAGAATATACAAATTCACATTTAAGATTATTGATTTTATATAGTGTGTAACAATTGAATAATCTAAAAATAAAAATTAATATATTGTACAGAAAAATTTGGTTTATAAATTTCTCTAACAATAAAAATATTAGCCCATTAACCTTATTTTTTATACTTCCATATTTGGAAAAGCTAATTAGTTCAACCCAATCATAACTATGGTCAAC
>JACCDK011554141.1_pt1 | contig 12334 bp, 9 predicted proteins | sample 7445871 | NCBI WGS metagenome assembly JACCDK01 (sample SAMN15323436, study PRJNA562643) | freshwater metagenome | isolation source: river surface water | place: USA:Blue River Watershed | collected 2017-08-15
AACCCGGTACGGCGGGAAGATTTCATCTGAGTGGGAGTTTGCTAAAGCCTTACAACTTCTTGAGGAAAGTCCAAACATTTATAACGCCATGCGTTATTGGATAGAAGCTGCAGATTGGATTATTTGGCAACTCTGCGGGAATTATGTACGAAATATTTGCACAGCGGGATACAAAGGAATTTATCAAGACGGTAAGTACCCATCTCCCGAATACCTAAAGGCTCTCAATCCAAATTTTGAGAATTTTGTAACAGAAAAGCTCGAACACACTATTGGGGAGCTTGGAGCCAAAGCAGGGACGCTTACGAAAGAAGCTTCAGAATGGACAGGCTTACCTGAGGGGATTGCTGTAGCAGTGGGAAACGTTGATGCACATGTCACCTCTGCGGCAGCAAATGCCGTTAACTCAGGACAAATGGTTGCAATCATGGGAACTTCTACTTGCCACGTGATGGTTTCAGATAAATTAGCTGAAGTTCCAGGTATGTGTGGAGTCGTTCCTGGAGGAATTGTTTCGGGCATGCTCGGATATGAAGCCGGTCAAAGCGGGGTGGGGGACATATTTGGCTGGTTCGCCAACAACTTCTCTTCTGGGGAATACGAACAGCGAGCTAGAGAAGAAGGTTTAGATATACATACATATCTCTCTGATTTAGCAATCAAGCAGCCGGTAGGCGCCCATGGGTTGGTGGCTTTGGATTGGCAAAGCGGAAACCGTTCCACCCTTGTTGATCACCAACTTTCAGGCTTGATTATTGGACTCACGCTTTCAACTAAGCCAGAGGAAATTTATCGCGCCATTGTTGAATCGACAGCTTTCGGAGCAAGGAAAATTGTTGAAACTTTCAATAAATCTGGAGTTCCCGTTAAAGAGTTTATTGCAGCTGGAGGCCTAATTAAGAATAAGTTTGTCATGCAGATTTATGCCGATGTTCTTAATATGCCAATCACTATTATCAAATCACCTCAAGGACCAGCTCTTGGCTCTGCTATTCATGCGGCAGTTGCCGCAGGTGCATACAAAAACGTCGTTGAAGCATCTGCTGCTATGGGTGGAGTTGAAGAATTTAAATTTGCTCCAATTGCAGAAAATGCAAAGGTATATGATCAGCTTTACCTCAATTACAATGTACTTTATGAGGATTTTGGACATAACAAGATGATGCATGATCTTCGTCGCATTAGAGACGCAGCAATCTTGGGGGTGGAGTAATGGTCGATAAGAAGATTAGAACCCGTATTTGTAATTTAAATATTGATTTAGAGATGCAAGGACTTGTTCGGTGGACAGCAGGAAATGTTTCCGAACGCCTTCCCGACGGTGACACATTTATTATCAAGCCAAGCGGTGTGAAATATGAAGAGCTCGAACCATCAATGATGGTGATTTGCGATTTGAATGGGAAAGTAATTGAGGGAGATCTTGCCCCATCGAGTGATACAGCAACTCACGCTTATGTCTATAAGCATATGAAGTCAGTGAATGGTGTTGTACATACACACTCAAATTACGCTTCTGCCTGGGCTGCAGCTCAGAAACCAATTCCTTGTGCGCTCACAGCCATGGCAGATGAATTTGGAGGAGATATTCCTGTTGGACCTTTCGCTCTTATCGGAAATGACGACATTGGGAAGGGTATTGTTGAAACCCTGACTGGCCACCGTTCACCTGCCATCTTAATGAAGAACCATGGCGTATTTACTATCGGCAAAGATGCACAAGCGGCAGTAAAAGCAGCAGTTATGTGTGAAGACGTCGCAAAAACAATGTGGGTTGCTCAATCTCTGGGAAGAATTAAACGGATCGATCAGCAAAGTATCGACTCCCTCTATTCTCGTTATCAAAATGTTTATGGACAAAAATGAGCAAAAAGATGAGTGCACTAACAACTTCCAACTATGAAATATGGTTCTTGACCGGCACTCAAAACCTTTATGGTGATGAAACACTCAAGCAGGTAGCTGAGCAGTCAAGCGAAGTTTCTAAGATGTTGGCAAAGAACTTTGACGCACCTGTTGAAATTATCTGGAAGCCAATCCTTAAAACAGCTGAAGAGATTCGTCAAACAATGCAAGATGCATCTTCAACAAATAACTGCATAGGTGTAATCGTATGGATGCATACATTCTCCCCTGCTAAGATGTGGATAGCAGGACTTCATGCACTAACGAAGCCATTGCTCCATCTTCATACTCAAGCGAATTCTCAACTCCCTTGGGCGACAATTGATATGGACTTTATGAATCTTAATCAAGCTGCTCATGGTGATCGTGAACACGGTCATATCCAAGCTCGAATGAAACACGGAAGAAAAATTGTTGTAGGACATGCGTCAGAACCGCGAGTACAGAAGCGGGTATCTAACTGGTCCCGAGCGGCAATTGGATGGCATACAGCTCAGAACTTAAAGTTAGCCCGATACGGGGATAATATGCGCTTTGTAGCTGTCACTGATGGCGACAAAACTGGAGCACAGATAAAACTTGGATTCTCTGTAGAGGCTTACGGCGTTAATTCCCTCGTCGAAGCTGTATCGAAAGTTACCGATAAAGAGATTGACGCCCTCATTCCCGAGTATCTTGCGAAGTATGATGTCGTTTCCGAATTGAAACCAGGTGGAGCCCGCCATGAATCGCTTCGCTACGCTGCTTCTCAAGAAATTGCGTTAAGAAATTTGCTTGAAAAAGGTGGTTTTCAAGCCTTTACAACGAACTTTGAAGACCTTGGTGGCTTAAAACAGTTACCAGGTCTAGCTGTACAACGTCTAATGGAAGATGGCTATGGGTTTGGAGGCGAAGGTGATTGGAAGACTTCTGCCCTCTTGAGAATCGTTAAATCAATGACCGTGGGACTTAAGGGTGGAACCTCATTTATGGAGGATTACACCTATCACTTTGGTCCCGGAGAACCAAAGGTGTTAGGCGCTCATATGCTTGAAGTATGCCCAAGTATTGCATCAACAAAACCTAGAATTGAAATTCATCCGCTTGGCATAGGTGACCGTGAAGATTCAGTACGTATGGTTTTTAATGCAACGCCAGGTAAAGGATTTGTCACATGTCTGACAGATATGGGAGATCACTTCAGAGTGATAACAAATGAAATAGAAGTTGTAAAGCCTGATGCGCCCCTTCCCAAGTTGCCTGTGGCTTGTGCAGTGTGGAAGCCACTGCCGTCGCTTGAAGTCTCTGCGGAATCCTGGATTTATGCTGGAGGTTCTCACCACACGGTAATGTCGACCGCGCTTGATGTAGAAGTAATGCAAGATTTTGCTGAGATCGCAGGCGTGGAACTACTTGAGATAAATGCGAGCACTCACACACAAACATTCCGGCACAATCTTCGTTGGAATAGCGCTGCACTAAAATTCCAGGCATAAAAACTGATGTCCGAGGCTGAAATCAAATATGGAGATTACAAAGCTCTAATTCGAACAAAAGGAGCTGGTCTCAGCTCTCTTACCTATGGCAACCGAGACCTTGTAGATCCATTTCAGTCCAGCGACCCGAGATTTTTTAGAGGTGATGTACTCGCGCCGTGGCCGAATCGAATAGGTGATGGTAAATATGATGTCCAAGGCAAGTCTTTCACCGCACCCATCAATGAAGTCGATCGCAGGACCGCGCTCCACGGACTTGTCTTTGGATTAGATTGGGAAATCAAGAAACTATCTGAATATTCGGTTGAACTTGAGGTCGTTCTAGCTGCAAGTGATGCATACCCAACCTCTCTTCACTTTAACGCTTCATATACGTTGGGCTTGGATGGGCTCGAGATTTCGATAACCGCACATAATATTGGGAGCGCGCTTGCTCCTTATGGAGTATCGATTCACCCCTACCTTATTGCCAATCCAGATTCAAAAGTGAATGAATGGGAACTAACTCTGCACTGCGACGAAGTTCTGGAAGTAGATAAATTGAGGTTGCTTCCGATTGCACTAAAAGCATGCGGAGAACTTGATTTTGATTTTCGAGATGGAACCGTGATCGGAGATAGATTTATTGATCATGCATTTAAAGTTGCTCTGAATAAACCGCGAGCGATCTCGGTTACAGCTCAAGACCAATCAGGGGTTTTAATGACTTTTGATGATACTTCGTGTTGGATTCAAATACATACTGCAGACCGCGATGGAGGAGAAAATGCACGGACATGTTTGGCAGTAGAGCCAATGACATGTCCTCCGGATGCATTTAGATCTGGAGAAAATATTATTTGGCTCCAACCAGGAAAAACAACAACAAGTTCATGGAGAATACAAAACCTCAAGGGAGAAGTAGATGAAGAATAGAAAAATAGGTTCATGGAATGTACCTGCCATGGGTCTTGGTTGCATGCCACTTTCTGGTATGCCTCATGCTCGACTGGGCATTCTTGATGATCGCCCTGGAGCGATTGCAGTAATTCACGCCGCACTCGATGCAGGCGTCAGACTTCTTGATACTGCAGATATCTATGCCGCATATTGGAATCAGTTTGGTCATAATGAGGTGTTAGTTGCTGAGGCTGTTAGATCCTGGAGCGGAAGCGTGCAGCAGAAGAAAGAGGTTCTGATTGCTACTAAAGGCGGAATTACGCGTGGTCCGGGTGAATCTTGGGGACGTGCGGCGAGTGTGGATTATTTATTAAGAGCAGCAGAAGCATCTGCCCTTCGACTTGGGGTTGACCAGATTGATTTGTGGCAACACCACAGGTTAGATCCTTCAATACCTTTTGAGACTCAATTTGAAAACGTGCTTGTCCTGAAAGAGCGAGGTCTTGTAAAAGAAATAGGTGTCAGTAATTACAATGCAAAACAGCTCACATTAGCGCTGAAAATTGCTGGGAAAGGTGGAATCGCCTCGGTTCAAAATGAACGTAGCCCTAAGTACTTGAGAGATTCAGATGTTCTCAAGGTATGCGAAGATAATGGAGTTGCATTTCTACCATGGTCGCCATTGGGTGGAGTCGGATCAGATACCGCTAGTCGCGAGTTCAATTCGGTAATTCTAGAGATTGCCAAATCTAAATCAGTATCAGCATTTGCGCTAACTATCGCGTGGAACCTTCACGCCTCCCCAACGATTATTCCGATTCCAGGGGCCACAAAAGTGTCATCAGTGCTTGATTCGTTCAGTGGTTTAGATATTGCGCTATCAGCCGATGAGATGTCCCAAATAAATGCAAGTCTTAAGGGAGATCCGGGAATTCCACCAGATCTCTTTGCGCAACCTCTTTATAAAAATTAAAGCGACTATTTTAAGTAAGTGGAAGTAAAGGAATCGCTCCCACAGTACTTGTAATCTCAATTCTTGAGTCAGTTTGTGCTGACTTGAGAATTGATTCCATTACTTCAAGTACATGGAATCCCAAACTTCCTGATGCACGGTGAGCTCGTCCTTCACTCATCGCTTGGGCCATCTCCGATAATCCATGTCCTCGACCAGAGCCTTTGTAACCGGCACACTCTTCAACAGCACGCCACTCTTTACTTTCCTCGGTATAAATTTCTGGGATGTCATTAAATTGATTTGGATCAGGAACGCTTAAAGTACCTTGAGTTCCGTACACTTCAATTTTTGGTAAACGAGAGCCCCACACTTCAAAACTCACCATAATGGTTGATTGGGCTCCAGATTTGTGTGTCAAGAGTGCTGAAATATGTGTTTGTACCTCGACCGAGATAGGAGTCCCTGTTAACGTTCCTGAATGGATTTTTCTCTTTCTATCAGAGCGAGTTGAATTTCCAATAACTTTTGTTACTGGACCAAGAAGGAATATGAGAGCGGTGAGGTAGTAAGGTCCCATGTCAAAGAGAGGCCCTGCGCCATTTAAATAGTAGAACTGAGGAGACGGATGCCAAAGTTCGTGGCCAGGTGCACTCCATGATGCAGTTGCCGCAAATGGTGAGCCAATAGCACCACTTTCAATCATAAATTTTGAGCTTTGGATTCCCGTCCCAAGGAAGGTATCTGGTGCACAACCAACTCGTAGCCCCTTTTTAGAAGCCAGATCAATGATTGGCGCTCCCTCAGCCATTGAAAGCGCAAAAGGCTTCTCAAGATAAACATGCTTTCCATTTGTGAGAGCCTTCAAATTAACCTCACCATGTGATTGCGGAAGTGTTAAATTGAGAATTACATCAACATCTGGATCTGTGAATATGTCATCACCATCAAAAGATTTAATATTTTGGCTAGTGGCTACAGAATCCTGCCGTTCCTTATTCAAATCTGAAACTCCAATCAATTTCAAATTTGAAAGTTTGGGAATATTCGCAAGATATTGCGAACTTATATTTCCTACTCCAACGATTCCCACTCCTAGCGACTTGCCCATAGCAGACCTCTTTCGATGATTGTCCGAACATTCTTATCCAGAACTACTTCAAGATTGTGGCCACATGTGGTCACAAATATTTTTCCCAGTCCCCACTTGCGAGTCCAGATTGCTGGAGATTTAATTTCACGGTTCCATGGATCCCACGGACGAACTTTCTGAGTTGTTGTTGCCAGAACATCGTTGTAATCATCATGCAGCACCCAATATTGCTCAGTTACAAGGGAAAAATCTTCCAAACCCTGAGTTATTGGATGGCTCTTGCCTAATGCGGTTATATTTATTGTAAATGGGACGTAATTATCAGATTGTTCACCAATTCTCTCTTCAGGGGCTTTTCCTGGATGGTTAGCAAACTGTCCGCCGAGCATTTGTAGGTAATCAGAAGAATTTCTGTAAGAGTCTGCGATTCCACCGTGCCAACCACCAAAACCAGTGCCATTAATGATTGCGTTTTGCAATCCTACTAACTCATCTTTTTCTATCACATTCATGGTGTTGGTCTGCTGAATCAGATCAACTTGAGCCATGAAATCAGCATCAGCGTAGATCTTGGATGATTCTTCCACGCGTACCTTAAATCCATTATTCTCTAAAAATGGAATAAAAACTTGAGTTGTTTCGATGGGTTGATGCCCGTCCCAACCACCTCGAACTACTAGCGCCTGTTTCAATTGAGCTCTCCTGACCGTATTAAGTGAATGAATTTTTTAAAATTAACGGATTGTGTATCCGCCATCTACCAATATGTCAGCTCCATTGATCATATTTGCGCCCTCAGATGCTAGGAATACTGCAGTTGCTGCAATCTCCTCAGGAAGCGCAAATCTCTCGGTAGGGATCAATTTCTTAAGAGCATCACCTTTCTCGCCGTCCCATGCTTTTTTACCTAACTCAGTCAATACCACTGTAGGTGAAATTGAATTGACTGTAACTCCTCGGCTTGCCCACTCAGATGCGAGTACCTTAGTTACTCCAATGACTCCAAATTTTGAAGCGCAGTATGCGACATGCTCATGAAGTGAAACAGAACCAGCTTGTGAGGCAAGGTTAATTATCTTTCCTGAACCTCTCTGTAGCATTTTCTTACCAACTTCTTGCGACATAAAAAAAGTTCCGCTTAGATTTACCGACATTGTGAAATCCCAAGCAGATTTCTCTATTTTTTCTGCAGGTGCCAAAGCCACGACTCCAGCGCTATTAACCAAGATATCCACTTCTTTATGTGCTTCATAAATTTGTTTCACTGCAGATGAAATTGAATCTAATGAAGTGACATCGCACAGATGAGCACTTGCGCTATTTCCAAGTTTTTTAGCAAATTCCTGGGCAACATCTATTTGCATATCTGCAATCGCGACAGTTACCCCTTTTGAGGCAAAAGCTTCGGCAATTGCACGACCAATCCCTGATGCACCTCCAGTGATTACTGCTACCTTTCCCTTCAAAGGAAATGTCATATCAATGGTCATTTCTCTCCATTCTGTGTAGCTTCATAAGCAAGAATCTCTGAAACTTTTTCAGCAGACTTGGAACTTGAATCAAATGTGTAATTGAGCCATTCATCAACTAATCGTTTCGCGAGCTCAACGCCAATTACTCGTTGTCCCATACAAAGAACTTGAGCGTTATTACTTAACACAGAGCGCTCTACGGAATATGAGTCATGTGCCGTCACTGCTCGAATTCCAGAGACTTTATTGGCGCTGATTGCCATACCTAATCCAGTGCCACATATGAGTAAGGCTCGATCTGCAGTGCCTTGCTGGACTAACTCAGCAGCCGCAATTGCCACACTTGGATAGTTGGTAGTGCTTTGAGCATGTATTCCGACATCAACTACTGCATCAACTCGCGGATCCTTCTCTAGTTGTTCTTTCAACAGGTCCCGATACACGATTCCAGCGTCGTCACAGCCAATTGCAATCATATATTTCATTGGAGTATCTCTTTGTGACTCATGAAAAAATCTTCATCTCTAAATTTATGGAATTTACTATCAAGGCAAATGAAGTTGCACCAGCATCCGGTGTGCCAACGCTCTGTTGAGCCAAAGGTCGGGCGCGTCCAATCTTTGGATAAAGTGAAGCCGTTGCACTGGCAGTTTGATCTGCAACTTTGGAGGCTGCATCCCAGGCATTCTTGAGCGAATTTGATTTTTTGATTTCTGTTGAGAGCGTATTAAGAAATGGAATCATGGAATCAAGCATTGTCTTATCGCCTAGCTCTGCTTTACCTAAGTTCTTAACTGAAAATATGCCAGCACTTACGGCGGATAAAACTTCATCGCTAGAAATAGCCTCACAAGTATCGCTTAAAGCATCTCCAATTTTTACAAGTGCGGTACCCCAAAGAACTCCTGAAGTCCCACCCGCCTTTGCCGCCCAAGCTTTGCCAGCTTCTGTAAAGAGTGAAGATAGTCCGGCGTGGCGCTGAAACGCTTCTTCGGCGGCAGCCAGTGCAGAACTAACGCCTTTAACCATCCCACGCCCGTGATCGCCGTCGCCTGCAACTGCGTCAATTCGTCCAAGTTCCACCTCTGCGTCAGAAACGGTATGTGAAACTTTCCTAAAAATTTCTACAATTAAGCCTGCTTTGTCGTGAGAAAAATTAGATGACGTAAATTCTGTTTTTGTTTGATCTACTCCTAAATTCTTAAACTTCTGAAGAGAGAGATCGTTCTTTAAACCATCGTGAGAAAGTTGCGAAGGTCCCTTTTTAAATGCAGGTGTGTCGCATGGAGCTCGCCAGAGCTTCTCAAGTTCATCGTCAAGTAGAAGTATGGAGAGAGAGCAGCCGGCCATGTCTAAGCTAGTAACAAGCTCACCTACTTCCGGCTCAATTATTTCATAACCTCGATTGAGAAGAAGTGAAGAGACACTTCTCCAGGTCACAAACAGTTCTTCGTATTTTGTGGAACCCAAACCATTTAATATGACCGCAATTTTCTTAATTGGGTTATCTACAAGTTCTTTAAGCGCACCTTCAACAAGAATCTCAGAAAGTTCGTGTGCTGTTGGAAGATTTTCTTCAGAAATACCGGGTTCGCCGTGAATTCCAAGCCCTAGCCCCATTTTCCCTTTGGGTACAGTAAATAGTGGAGCTTTTGCACCAGGCAAAGTACATCCATCAAAACCCACCCCCAGAGTCCGGGTGAGCTCATTGGCTCGGATTGCAACTCTTTCAACTTCACTTAAGTTCATACCCAATTCTGCAGCAGCGCTAGCAATTTTAAATACAATAAAATCTCCTGCTATTCCCCGGCGCTTAGATTTTTCTTCGATATTCGCACTAGCCACATCATCTGTTACGTAGAAATTTCTAACTTCAAATCCCTCAGAAATGAGATCCGCTTGCGCTTGGTTGAAGTTCAACACATCGCCGGCATAATTTCCTGTGATGAAGAGGATGCCTCCGCCATTTTCTGCAGCTTTACCAACGTTGTATGCATCTTGTGCTGAAGGAGAAGTAAAAATATTTCCTACGACAGCTCCATCAGCAAATCCCGGTCCGACAGTGCCGCAAAATGCTGGGTAGTGACCTGATCCTCCACCTATAACCACAGCTACCTTTCCTGCTGGAGAAACGGTAGATCGAACTACTCCACCGGAAACTTGATTTACATATTGAGGATAGAGGCTACAGAATCCCTCAAGCATCTGATCGGTGAAAATAGAAGGATCATTAATGAGACGAGTCATTTAAACGGGCCTTTTTGAACAGTGAGAAATGACATTATTTTGCCTCCGAGATCGAAACAGGAGTTCGGAGTTCTCTATCAAAAGCTACGTTACGAACTGGCCCGGTAAGTTGAATATTTTTTTCCGAGAACAATTGTGAGCGCGAGGATCCGACAGAGATGGTGATTAGTCCCGGATCTACAATTTTCTTATAATCCTTGCCTGTATAGGCAAATCGGTCGGTGTGAACCTTGAAGTTTACTGACTTCTTTTCACCCGGCTTGAGTGAAACTTTTGCAAAACCAAGCAGCTGGATGACTGGCCGTGCAACTTCCGCAACAGGGTCTTCAAAGTAAAGTTGGACAAGTTCATCGCCATCAACTTCACCAATATTGGTTACTTCGACCAATGCTTCAAATTTGCCATCAGTAGAAACGTTCTCGGAATCGATCTTCAGCTCTGAGTATGAAAATGACGTGTAAGTAAGACCATGTCCGAAAGTGAAAGACGGAACTGAGTCGATAGTGCTCATGCCAAGACCTGGAGTTCCATACTTAGGCTGAAGATATGTAGATGGCTGACCAGATGGAGTAGAAGAGATTTCTACAGGCAGGCGTCCACTCGGAGATATCGCTCCCGTGAGGACTTCTGCGATAGCTGTTCCACCTTCTTCACCAGGCATAAATGCCTGAAGAATTGCTTGAGCCCTATCTACAAATTGACCAAGTGAATATGGACGTCCTGAGACTGAAATAACAATCCCAGGAACTTCACTGTTGAGGCATTCATCCAGCATTTCCGCTTGGGCGCCCGGCAACTTTAAGTCAGCAACGTCATTACCTTCACCCGAAGTTCCACGCCCGAATAGTCCCGCACGATCGCCAACTACATAGATGGCAAGATCTGCTTCGTCTACTGTCTTCCTTGCGGCCGGGATTCCGGATACATCAAAGTCTTTAACAGGAACACCAGATACAAAATTAATCTGAGAATCTGGCAGCATCTTTTCGAGAGCGCTCTTCAATGTGGGTACTTCAATTCCCATACCAAGACTTTCATCTTGAGCCATGACGTGGTTTGCAAATGAGTAGCATCCTAAGAATGCCGCTCCATCATCGGCACACGGCCCAATCAGAGCAATCTTTAAGTTTTTCTTTCTAATGGGGAGTATTGAATTTTTGTTCTGAAGTAAAATCACAGATTGTCGAGCTGCCTCAAGTGCAACCATTCTATTCTGAGTCGAATCGAGATCGACCGAGTTTCGATCAGCTGACATATCTTTTTCAGGACTCCAATCAGCATCTAAGAGTCCTTGTTGTGCTTTTTGGATAAGCACCCTTAAACAAGATCGATCGACGTATTTCTCATCCAGCAGACCGTTCTTCACCGCTGCTACCAATTCATCACCGTAGCAACGAGTTTGGGGGAGCTCCACATCAATACCGGCCTTGACTGCAAGCGCTGCCGCTTCACTCTTACTACCTGCCACTCTATGCATCTGCTCAAGGAAGCTAATAGCCCAATAATCTGACACCACAACTCCATCGAAACCAAGTTCGTGATGGAGCACCTTTGTCAGCATCTCTTCGCTTGCAGCACATGGAATTCCATCCACATCTGTGTAGGAATTCATTACTGAACGTACTTTGGTTTCGCGAATCGCGAGTTCAAATGGAGGCAGAACAAAGTCATACATCTCACGCCAACCCATAGAAACGGGCCCATGGTTACGTGCTACCCGAGAAGATGCATGCCCTGCAAAATGTTTGAGTGTTGCAACGATTCCATTTTTTTCAAGGCCACGAACGTATGCTGCACCTGCAAGTGAGGCTAAATATGGATCTTCGCCCATTGTTTCTTCCGTGCGACCCCAACGGTAATCGCGTACAAGATCTAAAACAGGGGATAAGCCATGATGAACGCCAACCGATCGCATGTCTCGCCCGATGACGTCACTTACTTTTTCAATCAAATCTTCATTGAAGGTTGCTGCGAGTCCAAGAGGCGTTGGGAAAGATGTCGCTCCCATCGTTGTGAAACCGGTCAGGCATTCCTCATGCACGGTTACTGGAATTCCTAATCTTGTCTCTCGAATTACTCGATTCTGATAATCGATTACCTTTTGCATTCCGTCACGTACGTGGATTGGTTTTGTTCCATACAATCTAGTGAAATGGCCAAGGCCATGCTTTACCGTTTCGTCCCATGACAATGGCTGAGCGACTTCGACAATCGCAGGCACATTATCTGTATCGGATTCAGCTTCAACTCCGATACTGAATCCAATCCAGATACTTCCCAGTTGTCCCACCTTCTCTTCCAGTGACATCTC